>Ga0310695_10000609_pt1 | contig 91105 bp, 65 predicted proteins | sample RumenRJG_04DNA_FD_203882 | JGI IMG/M metagenome (GOLD analysis project Ga0310695, IMG submission 203882) | Bovine rumen microbial communities from Lethbridge, Alberta, Canada - RJG_04 (v2) (version 2) | ecosystem: Host-associated > Mammals > Digestive system > Stomach > Rumen | place: Canada...
GTCTTCAAAACTATAACCTTGTCAATCAGTTTGAAGGCCGGAATGCCAATGCCATTCGCTTCCATATAGGTGACATCGTGGAAGTCCTGGATGGCAAACGGCTGTTCACGGCCATTGTTGCCGAACTCCCTCCCACCCCGGAGGACGGTTTCTACGGACTTGACGCCTTGGACGACTCCTACATGGTCCTGCCGTTGGAAAGCGGCCACATCGACCATCTCCATATCGCTCCAACACACACCTTCTCCCTGCGACACCCACTGGAAGAAGACTGCGCCAACTACCTTCGCACACGCCTTCTGATCTTCCAGGGCAGAGAGGATGAAGCCGACATGAGCAGCATCTGCGAACTCGAAGGACATCAGTACCTGTACAACTTTGCCACCCTCCCCTCCAAGAGCATCTGCCGCCGCTGTCATCGGAAATGGCTGGCCGACTACAGCGGCGACCTCATCAACGGGGAAATCTGGAAACAGGTGGACCGCTTTGAAAATGACCCCAGGACGGATGACGAACTTGTCAAGGAGTGGAGCAATAGAAAGTAAGATTGCTATCACTTTTCTTTCCTTGTGCTCATACCCTGCATGTTTCATGTACCCCTATGCGCAAAAATGGCCGATTTTGATGCTACTCTGCCGGGTGTGTGGACCGGTAGAAGCACTGAACAAGGTTATTTTGTGGCCGCGGTTGGATTCGAACCAACGTTTCCGACATTTGCAGGTGTTGTCCTTTAACCACTAAGGTACGCGGCCTGGACCGGGTGTCTTATCCTTCTTTCCCGGCCCCCAGGTTGGCCGACAGGATTCGGAGTATTTCAGTCTGATGCTAGTTGGCCCATGATCTACCAATTGATCTAATCCGCCGTGTAATTTTTTTGATGTAGAGGCGGATGCGGGACTTGAACCCGCAGCCTTGGGCTTTTGTCGAAACACTTAACCTCCGAAGAGCCTGTGCTTTGAACCATGATGCAGATGCTTTGGCACGATGCTAAGGCTGATGGCATGCAGATTGGGATGATTCCCGGGGGGAGATGCCGATAAAGCTGATACATAATGCTGATGCTATCTGCCAAGCGGGGTCATCAGACCCCGTAGAAGATATAATTCAGAAGCTTATCTGCCGCCAGATTCGGCTCCATTGTGGGCGTATCGTTGACGGTTTTGGTGGCTTCGATGACTGCGCTCAGTAGTTTGCTGATGCGTTCCTGAACGAGGTTCTTCTGCCGCAGCGTCCATTCTCCGGAAAACTTCTGGGATGTGTAGGATCCCCGTTTTACCGTGGTTTTCACCTCCTTGGTGATGGGCCGGTAGCTGGACGGGATGTGCTCCTTGTCGATATTGGGATCCAGCAGAATCTCCGTGTCTGTGATGGTGGTGAAGCTGTCTCCCTCCAGGCGGGGCGATTCAAAGATATCGTCCCGGCCCTGGTAATCCTCGTGAGCGCTGGCCTTCCATATCTCCGATTCCGAGCGGACAGGGATATTCTGGACTACTTGTTTCAAGTTCTCATCCGTGAGGATATTCTTGAGCCGGAGCAACTCGGTGGCCGACAGGCTTCCGAGCTTGAGTCCGTCCACCACGAAAGGAACCCGTGCAGAGCCGGCTGCGTTGGTGGCTTCGATGGCAAACTGGTCTTTCAGATAGGGAAGAAGCGCTTTGTTCACCAGTCGTTTTATTTCCTCAGATACTGTAGTGGCCACCACGGTGTGGCCCATTTTGGTAGGGTCTTCCAGCTGTCCCTCTGCGGCATGGAAAGTCTTCTTCTCTCCCCTGAATGAAGAGCTGTTCCTTTTAAAGAATTCTCCCTGTTTGCGAAGCGATTCCGTGTAAATCGCCCGTTCGTGCTCGGCTTTTGCCAGCGTAACGTTCATCTTTTCCTGTGCCATAATATCCATATATTTAGTTTTGGTAGCGGGGGCAGGATTCGAACCTGCGTGTAAGGCATCACCCCGCCGTTTCATGTGCAAAGGTACGACCTCTGTCTGCGCTCTGCAAATCGTTGCAAGGTTTGCAAAGATTTGGAATTCAGCGAAATATTTATAGGAGCGCTGGCGGTAAGAGTGCGCTTCAATTGCCTTGGATACCCTTTGGCGCCATCGGGTGCTCCTACCGGTCCATCGGCCTGTACCCCTGTGCGCAAAAATGGCCGTTTTTGACGCTACTCTGCCGGGTGTGTGGACCGGTATGCGCAGCGGCCCTGCATATTAGCGGATGTGTGTCAACACTCCTCCTCAAAATTGTTGAAAAAATTTGGCATTTGTCAACGGAATTCCTATATTTGTAGAGGACGGCTGCTGCTGCTCAGAACTCCAATCAGCGCATATAAGGGGCTGGCATGCAGACGTGGATTATCCTGCTGCGGCCCTGCGTAAACGCGCCGGCCACAAATCAATAGTAATTAAAGGTTTGAAGCGATGAGAAAGTATTATTTGGTGACCACCAAGCATCTGGAGGATGGATTGTGGTTCAGGGATGAAGAGGATTTTGTAACAGGAATGAACTATGTGGCCATCCAGGCGGCCCTGACGCCGGAGGTTATTGTGCTGGCTTTCATACTGATGTCCAACCACGTGCACTTTGTGCTGTACGGAACCCGTCAGGATGTGGAAGCCTTCGTGAACGGTTTTAAGGGCCGGTTCTCCCATTATTTGGGCAGAAAGTATGGTGTAAAAGAGTTTCTTAGACGCAATAAATTGGATATTAAAGAGATATCCGAAGATGAGGCGGAGGCCTTGGAACGGGCGATTGCTTATGTGCAGATGAACTGTGTGGCGGCAAGTATATGCCTGTATCCCGGGCAGTATCCTTGGGGTACGGGTAGTACTTTCTTTCAGGCGGGGTGGGATGGCAGGAGCTCCGGCTCCCGGCATGCTGCCCAAAAGTACCGCCTTCTGGGGGACCTCTCCGGCCGGGAGCGGATCCGTCTTATGCACAGCAGGGCCGCTCTGAAACTTCCGAATGAGTGGCTATTGTCTGAAAGCGGCTTTGTGCTGCCGGAATCGTACGTGGATGTGAACCATGTAGAATCGGTCTTCCGTTCTTCCAAACGCATGCAGTATTTCCTCAGTAGTTCCTCCAAAGCCCGAAAGCGCCTGGAGGCGGAGGATGTAAAACTGCCAGCCTTCCGGGATCAGGTAATTCTGGGAGCCCTGCCGGACCTTCTGCAAAGCCTGTTTCAGAAGCCTGCGTTCGGGGCTCTCTCAACTCAGGAGCAGGCCGAAACACTCCGTCAGCTCCGCTTCCGTTTCAGCGCCGGGATTCACCAGGCCGCCAGGGTGTGCGGTATAAGCTATACCGAGGCCGCGAGGCTTTTGGACACCGCATAATCTGGCTGCAATGGCGATAAAGAGTGTATACCGGTCCGCGCCATCGGCAGGGTAGCGTCAAAATCGGCCATTTTTGCGCATAAGGGTACAGGCTGGTGGACCTGTAGGGACGCAAATAACCACTTTTTTCGTATCTTTGTCCACCTAATCACAAAAAGGATATGAAAAAGCTATTCTATTTACTGGCAGCGCTCTTTGCTGTGGTCATGGTTTCCTGTTCCAAGGCTCCGGGCGGGTCGCATCTCGATGTGGACGACCCCGAGGGCACGCTGGAGGTGAGTCAAACCCATCTGGTGATATCGGATGGCAAGCCTGTCAAGTTATTTGCTACCTATATCGGCCCCAAAGGTCTCTATGAACCCGCTGCCATCAGTATTGAGCCCGATGCGGATAAAGTCATAGATGGAAACAATGCTGTTTTTACCTTGCATGCTGGCACCTACACCCTAAAAGCCGGCAAGAAGAGCGTGGTAGTGACCGTTACCGTCAATGATTGAGGAGCTGAGCTCATATTCGCCGGAGGACCTTGCCGCCCTGGACGCGCTGATGCACGAGCTATCGGCTACCAGCTCCTGCAGCGAGGCGCTCCTCAAAGCGGCGCTGGCCGATTCCAACGTCCACATCTACGTGATACGGGCCGATGGGCGCATCGTCGCCACCGGCACCCTTTGCATCAAGCATACGCTGGAGTTTCCCATTGCCGATATCGAGTCGGTGGTGGTGAACTCCCGCTGCCGCGGCAAAGGCTATGGCCGCGAACTGATGGCGGGCCTCATCGCGGCCGCCCGCCGTTTTGAGGTGCATCACATCCAATTGACGTCCAACCCCGCCCGTGTAGCGGCGAACCGGCTGTACCAGGAACTGGGTTTTGTGCGGTATGAGACAAACTGCTACAAATGGCGTGATGTGTAACGGCGCCAGGGCCCCGCGCCCCCTTGCAATTTAAACAAAAACCGCTATATTTGTAGACGGGTGCCGGAACTAACCCCGGTGCCCGTCTGCTTTGTATGAATGCGTTCAGTGACATTGATTCGCTCCTGAGGGTCATTTCCCGGGAAAAGGACATACTGCGGTTCCTGTTTGTGAGCCGGAAGGCACCGTCGCTGCGGCCGGAGCAAGCGCTGGAGAACTTCCTGGAGGAGGACAGCCGGCGCCTGGAATACCTGCTGGATCATGGCGTGGTCCGGGAGGCGGAGGGCGTTCTGGTGCTGGAAGACACGTACCTGCGCTTTTTCGAAGAGGTGCTGGAGGTGAACGAGGAGATTAATGTGCTTTCCGTGAAGCAGCACATCGATGCGCTGAGCGAGAACATAGAGCTCTGGCTCACAGTGAGTTCGGAGGCGCGCCGGCACCGCTACATGGGGGAGATCCTGCGGATTCTCCGGGGCATCGCGCTGTCTACGCACCGTAATGTCATAGACCTCAAGCGGGCCATTGACAGTACGTACAAGAGCGAGCGGGACTATGCCGTCAAGCGCAAGCGCCTGGAAATCCTGGACCGGAAGCGGGCCGACATCGCGCTGCTCATCAAGGAGGCTGAAAAGCTGTTTGACGAGCGTCAGCGGGTGTTTTTTGGCCCGTCCATGGATGCGCACCTGAAGGATACGGTGGCGCAGGTGAAGGATGCGCTCACGGAGGCGTATCACGGGCTTCTGGAGCTGGACCGCCAGATTATTCTGTATCTGAACCGCATTGAGGCGGAGCAGCGGCTCACGGAGAAGGTCCGCCGCATCAAGTACCTCAAGGACCAGCTGGTGTGGGAGAGCAGTACGGACGTAATCTGGGCGCTGCAGACGCATCGGCCTGCCTTCCTGGAAAAACGCCCGTGGTACAACTGCCTGCCGCCTCTGGACGCGCTGGTGAATACGCCCGACGGCATTGCCGCCCTGCGGGAGGCGCACGCGGCCCTGAAAAGACCCATGGCCCGGCGGAAGGTAGTCGCGGAGCCGCTCACCCCGGAGGAGCTTGCCCGGAGCGCCGTGGTGAAGGACACGCTGAATACGTTCGAACTCCGAAATGCCTTCCTGGGCAGTTCCAAGGACCTGATGACTTTCCTACAGGAGAGAGAGGATGCGCTTTCTTCCGAAGAGGAGCGCCTCACCCTATTCTGCCGCCTTGCCGTAGAATTCGACGAAGATTTCCGTATCACGGAAGACTACCGGGAGGCCGGCGGCTTCCTGTATCCCCTTATTTATCCGCGTTAGACCATGATCAAGACCAAAGAGATATTCGAACTCCTCTCCCGGGGAGGATTCATCAGCGAGGACAGCGTCCGGGCCGATGTCCGCCGCCTCTATGACTATATAGAGGAGAATTATGAAGAATATAAGGCGTATTACCAGGGCATCGGCTTTGTGCTGGAGCAGGGGAACGGCTACTTCCATTTCTCCCGCGAAGAGTCGCGCACAGAGCTTACGCGCCGGCTCACGTCCCTCGGCGTGTGGATCGACCGCCTGGATTTTGTGAAAACCTTCCACAGCGGCTTCTCCACCGGGGTGCGCTTTACGCCATCGGCCATCACGGAGGCGATATCGGCCGATGTGGAACTCAAGGAGAAGGCGCGGAAGCTCTACGCCGGGCCGCACAGCGCAAAGGAGACGGTGGAGGCGCTCTTGGACGATCTGGTAAAAGCGGGGTTCATCGAACTGGAGAACGAGTTCGAACAGGTATACAAGGTGACATCGGCCTTCCATTTCCTGGAAGGGCTGGTGGAAATGTTAACGATCAGCGAAGAGGAGGCCGCCGATGAGACAGCTCAGTAAGATTGTATTTGTAAACAGCGCCGGAATCCGTTATGGGGAAGTGCAGCTGGACGGGAATGTGCATCTGATTGGTACACAGGGCGTTGGGAAAAGCACCGTGCTGCGTGCGATTCTGTTTTTCTACACGGGAGACAAGACGCACCTCGGGATTAGCCGCGAGAAGAAGTCGTTTGACGATTTCTACCTGCCGGGGGCCAATTCCTACATCGCCTACGAGGTGGAAAGCGAGTTTGGCGCGTTCACGGTGCTGGTGTTCCGCTCGCACGCGCACAGCGTCTTCCGCTTCATCGGCGCGCCGTTCCGCCGGGAATGGCTCGTGGACGAGGCAGGGGAGGTGACGGCCGATGCTTCCGTGATCCGGCGCCGGCTGGAGGGGGCGCCCATGACCCGCATTGTAGACGAGTACGAGGAATACCGGGACATCATCTACGGCAACAAGCGCGTTACGGGAAAGGAGTTCGCCCGCTTCTGCATTATGGAAACGGCTAAATATCAGAATATTCCAAGGAGCCTTCAGAATGTGTTCCTGGGCGCGAAGGTAGATGCCGATTTCATCAAGGACATCATCATCCGCTCCCTCGGAGACGAGGAACCGGGCATCGACCTGGTGTATTTCCGCAGCCAGCTGGCGGGGTTTGAGCGGGAATACAACGATATTTCGCAGTGGTTCCTTAGGAACAAGCAGGGGGAGGTGACGGTGCGGCGGCAGGGAGAGAAAGTGGTGGAACTGTACCGCAAGCTCCTGTATCTGGACGACGAACTGGTGAGCGGCCTCCTGGAGCTCCGCTACGCGCGCCGCTTTGCGCTGGAGGAGATCCCGCTTCTGGAAAAGAAGGCGGAAGACGTTGAGGTGCAGCAGCTTAAGTGCAAGGAGAAACTCTCCGAACTGGAGGACAAGTACCGCCACGAACTCTCGAGCCTGGAACAGGAACTGGGTGCCCTGAACGACAAGCTGGAGAAGATCCCGAAGCTCCGGAAAAAGTACGAGGGCATTCAGGCGCTCCTCGAAGAAGACGGGCAGGAGCCGGCGCTGCGGGCATCGCTCGAATCGGCCCTCTCCCTCCGTGAACGGCTCACGCGGGAGTATGCCGATATCACGGCTGGGTACAAGGACCGCGAGCGGGAGCTCAAGCTGGGCTTCGAGGCCTGGCGCGCGGCCCGGGAGGGGAGGAAGGTGGAGATAGGCGCGGCGCTCAATGCGCAGCTCCAGAAGCTTTCCGAGTCGCTTGCGGCGGGGCTCTCCGGTGTTGAGGAGGCCTTCTGCGAGCGCATATCGGCCCAGGAAAGCGTGGCTGCGGACCTGCAGGAGCGGGTGGCGGCCGAGGACAAGCGGCTGGCGCTGGCGGCCCATCTGTCGCCCTACGCGAAGGAAATGGACGCGGCGAGGGATGAGCTTGCCCGCCTGGGCGGGGAGAGGGGGCGGCTGGAGGCATCGGCCAAAACGCAGGAGGCACGCATCGACGCGCTCATGCAGGAGGGACAGTTCCAGGAGCACCGGGAGGCGCGCGAGTGGGACGACCGGCTGGCCGGCGTGGGGGCGCAGATGCAAGGGCTGGAGGGGAAGGTGGCCGAGATTGACGGGCTCCTCGCGTCCATGGACGGTTCCCTCATCCAGTGGCTGTCCCGGAACAGGCCCGGCTGGGAGGAGACCATCGGCAAGGTGGCCGATGAACGTACAGTGCTCTATGCCAAGAACTTATACCCGTCGCTAGCCAAGGGGGAAACCCTGTTTGGGGTAGATTTGGATCTGAGCTCCCTGAAGATGAACGTGCGAACGCCGGAGCAGCTCACGAAGGAAAAGGGGCAGCTGGAGAAGGAGCTCGCAGGGCTGCGGGCGCAGCAGGAGGAGCTGCTGGCCGGGAAGGAATCGGCCCTCACGGCGCTCCGGAAAAAGTACAATGCCCGCCTTAAGCCGCTCCGGGAGGAACTATCGGCCCTGCAGGCGGCGGCGCTCATGCTGCCGGCCAAGCTGGAGGATGCCGGCAAACGCCTGGCGCTTCTGGAAGAGAACACCCGCAAGGTGCGGGAGGCCGCGATGGCCCGTTCGAAGGAGGCCCTGGAGGCGCTGACGGCCGAAAAAGTGTTGGCGGCGGAGGCGCTCCGGACGCTCATCGGCTCGCGCGAGGCGGAGGTCGCTAAGCTCCGCGAGGCCGATGCCCGTTCGCGACGGTCCCTTCGGAAGCAGCACGACGACGCGCTGGCGCAGGTGGCGGCGGAGGTATCGGCCCGGGAAAAAGAGCTCTCTGCGGCGCTGGAGGCCCTGTCGAAGGAACTCTCTCGCGCGCTTGCCGGGCAGGGGGCCGATGCCACGGCGCTGGAGCGGTGTGAGGCCGATATCCGTGCGCTTGAGGAGCGGCTGAAGCGGATTGAATCGAACAAGGAGACGCTGTTCCGGTACCGGCAGGACAAGGAAGAGTACCTGGACAAGCGGGATCTTTTCCTCTCTCAGAAGTCGAAGGTTGAGGGGAAAAAGGATTCGCTTTCTGAACGTTACAAGTTAAGGCGCCGGAAGGAGGAGGATGCTCTTTCCCTTGCGGCTGCAACTATGCAGGAACTACAGGAGCGGCTTCGGCAGCTCCGGGAGGGCCTTTCGGAGGCGGAGAACTTCGATGAGAGCAATGCGCTTCCGCTGCTTCCGGAGGGGCGGGAGTGCGCAACGGACAAGACCTGTCGGCAGCTCATGGATGCCATCCACCGGGTCCTGAGCGAAAAGCGGAATACGGAACAGACGTTCTATCAGTGTGTTAATGCGTTTACTTCACACTTTAGTCCGGGCAATATCTTCGATTTCAGGACAGACAACCACACCGATGAGGAGTACCGCGCCTTTGCCGCCTCGCTGGTGGAGTTCCTGGAAACGGACAAGATTGAGGAGTATCGCAGCCGCACCAGCGGGCACTACACGGAGCTGCTCCTTCGCATTTCCCACGAGATGGACGAGGTCTCGCGCAACTCCTCCGAGATTGCCGGCATCGTGAAGGACATCAACTACGACTTCAAGGAGAAGAATTTCATTGGGGCGGTGAAGAGCATCGAGCTGCGCGTCATGCCATCGGCCGACAAAATGGTCGGCCTGCTGTCGCAGATCAAGGTTTTTGCCGATGAACATGGCTACGATCTGGATCAGGTGAATCTCTTTTCCGGAGGGTCCCGGGACGAGTCTCGCAGCGCCGCCGTGGGGCTTTTGCTGTCACTGATGAAACTCATCACGGGCGGAGAACATGCTACGCGGAGCCGGCTTACGCTGAGCGACACCTTCCAGCTGCAGTTCCGCATCACGGAGAACGACAACGACACCGGCTGGGTGGAGAAGATTTCTTCCGTGGGCTCCGACGGAACGGATGTGCTGGTGAAAGCGATGGTTAACATCATGCTTATCAATGTGTTCAAGGAACGGGTCTCCGGGCGCTTTTCGGACTTCCGCATCCACTGCGTGATGGACGAGATTGGCCGGTTGCACCCCCGGAATGTCCGCGGCATCCTGGATTTTGCGGGCGCACGGAACATCTATTTGGTCAATGGCTCGCCGGTGCCTTATAATGTGGCCGACTACCGGCACACGTATCTGCTCACGAAGGACGGTACGCGGACGGTGATTCGGGCGTTGGTGAGCCGGAAGGAGGGGGTGGGCCGGGAAGAGGTTTTGGCTCGGGGTGAGTTTTTGGGTAGGGAAGAGGTTTTGGGCCGGGAGGAGGCGGCTGCGGAATGAGAGCAGCTTTGATTCAGGCCTTTGCCCTGCTGCGGGAGGGGGAGACGGTGGCTTTTAGCCGGTTCCCTTCTGATGTGGTGGACGAACTACTGTTGGAAGGCGGAGTCTCCAGCATCGTCCGGGGCAGCCGGAAGTCCCTGAAGGCGGTCTCCAGGGCCGCATTTGATGTGTATCTTCGCAGCAAGGGCCTGCAGCCGGACAAGCTTCAGGAGACGGCGGCGGTGTTGTCGGGCCCCGATTCCCGTGCTTCTCAGGTGCAGCTTCTCGGGGACTCCAAGGCCGTGGCGGTGCGCTCGTGCCCTGGGTTCCCGGTGAATGTCATCGGCCCGCTGAGCGTTCGGCTGGGAGAGCGCAAGCTCCTGCTGTGCCCCTGCCCCGGCAGCTTTGTCTATATCAGTGACTTCCTTGCGTTTCGCATCCCCTCCAACGCTCTGGTTGTTGGTGTGGAGAACATGGAAAACTTCCGCCTCCCCGAGCGCCAGACGGCCGTGTGGGAAGAGATTCGGGAGCAGTTTGGCGGAGACGGCGTTCCGCCCCTTCTGCTGGTGTCCCGCTATCCCCAGTCGCGGGATCTGGTAACCTGGCTGCAGTCCATTCCCAACTTCTACGTGCACTTTGGAGACTTTGACCTGGCAGGGGTGCACATCTTCCTGACCGAGTTCTACCGCTACCTGGGCCCTACCCGATCGGCCTTCTATGTCCCCTCCGACCTCGCCGCCCTGGAGTCCCGCCTCGCTACCTCCGGTAGCCCCGAGCGCTACCAGGCCCAGTTCGAGCGCTATGGCCGCATGCCCGTCACCGACCCGCGCCTTGAGCCGCTCGTCGCCCTCATCCACCGGCACCAGAAAGGCTATGACCAGGAAGGCTATGTGGAAGTTTGAGAGGCGTGGAGCTAATTGCTTGATACATAGCTAGATGCGTAATAACGCCTGTGCGAATCCGACCAGGTGTTTTTGTGTAAATGGTTGATTGTTAGCGATTTGCATCCACGTTCCGTATTTGCCTCTAGGCGACGCTGTGCACATGCCTTGACAGAGTTGCATGTAAAGGAAGTGGGTGCGCCTGATGTGCACGGAGTCTGGGTGTAAATTGTAATACATTGAAATACAGTGCTTTATGGAATTTCCTCCGGGCGAAAACGACCATAAGACTTTGCGCAAATGCTTGATTGATAATTAGTTGCATTTTGCGGGGCTTGTTCCGTTGTCTGACCTGCGCCGGTTCGGCCTCTGGCCTGCGCCGCTCTACTACCCACCTGCGACGGTTTGGCCTCTGACCTGCGCCGCTCTACTACCCACCTGCGCCGGTTTGGCCTCTGGCCTGCGACGCTCTACTTCCCACCTGCGCCGTTTTGGCCTCTGGCCTGCGCCGCTCTACATATCGTGGCGGTTAAGTGTCTTATAATCAGCGTGTTGCAGTAACTGACGGGTGCTCGAAACGTACCCGTCAGTTATACTAATCTACTGGTAATCAGGCATTTAAGCGCCACGCTGTGACGTCCTTTGGAAGTATCGACCTTGCCGGAATCACTCATCTCGCGGAAGATAACGTGAGACGAATAAGATTTTTCTGATTTCCAAATCCTTGCAAACCTTGCAAAGATTTGCCGATGGGCGGAATGGGACGTAACTTTGCATCAAACTTGGTGGGGTGGCGCATTGGGCGGTGCATTGGGCGGTGCATTGGGCGGTGCAGTGGGTTGCGCAGTGGGCGGCGTGGTTGCATCGGCCATATTCGCTACCGCCAAGGTTGCAAGGGTGCGATACCGGCCATTGGGATATCGCTTTATATAGTAGCCTCTGGCCTTGCGGGCGCCGATCGCATTCACAAACTTGCGCTTGATGCGGGCGATGTTGGAGTAGAAGACCCGTTTGGATTCGGAGCAGAGAGAGACCAGGGCGTTTTCCCGGAGCTGCGGATCGTCGAAGCAGGATTCGTGGGCGTAAATGCTCCAGAGCTCCTTCCAGTGGAGCACCAGGTCATCGGCAACAAGCCCTTCCGGATGGCCCAGGAACAGGCGGTACAGGGTGCTCTCGGCAGGGTTGAGGCACAGTCTTGCCCCCTCTGAGGGTAACTGGAACCAGCCCCGGCGGCTATCCGGAACTACGGGCCTGATATGGCAGCTCTTTGACATACTGACGCTTTTTTTACAAAGATCGCAGCCCAGGTGCCATGCGCCAAACTTTGGCAAGGCTTGCCAAAATTTGGTATTCCGGGAGATTTTGTTATGGGCCGATGAGCCGGCCCCGGCCCCAACCCACCCTCGGCTCCACCCCGGCCTCGCCCCCGTCCCCATTAATTTTGCTCAATTCCCCGGAAATGCCTACCTTTGAGAAAACCCAAACCTTCAGATTATGCTACAGATTGGAGACATGATGCCCGCCTTTCAGGTGGTGGACCAGGACGGAAATGCCGTGGGGTCTCAGGACTTCATCGGGAAGGGCAGGAAGACCATTATCTACTTCTACCCCAAGGATAATACCAGCGGATGCACGGCCGAGGCCTGCAGCTTCAGGGACAACTACGCCGCCCTCACGGCGCAAGGTTACAATGTGGTGGGCGTGAGTAAGGACAGCGCCAAGTCCCACACGGGGTTCCGGGCAAAGCACGGGCTTCCGTTCCGGCTGCTTTCAGATCCTTCCACGGAGATGCTGCAGGCGTTTGGTGCCTGGGGAGAGAAGAAAATGTACGGCAAAACCGTGCTGGGAACGCTCAGGCGCACGTTTATCTTTGACGAAAACGGCATTCTGGAGCGCATCATCGAGAAGGTGGATACCAAGAATGCCGCAGGGCAGATTCTGTAGTTCCCTCCAAAAGCGTGATGCGCAACTTGCTTATTTCTAGATATTTATGAGATTTCTCCCCGGTGAATCCGACGGGGAGAAATTCTGTAACTGTCTGTTATTTAGTTAGTTACACATCACGTGGGTTTTGGCGGCGAGCGAGATACAGAGGCTGCGGGCATCGGCAGTGGCATAAGCCCTGGCAACGCCCCTCGGCAAGTCCCCCCCGCCCAAGCCCCTTCATATTTCAGAAAAACGTGGTATCTTTGTGGAAAAACGCACGAATATGATCAAGTATATCGGAGTAGACGACCTGGACCTGGACCTTTTTGAGAGCCAGTATGTTGTGCCGGAAGGCATGAGCTATAACTCGTACCTCATTGAGGATGAAAAGATTGCCGTGTTGGATACGGTGGATGCAAGAAAGGCCGATGCCTGGAAACAGAACCTCCAAAAGGCGCTGGACGGCCGTGCACCCAGCTATCTCATTGCGCATCATATGGAGCCGGACCATGCGGCGCTCATCGCGTGGGTGCTGGAGACGTACCCCGGGACGCAGCTGGTGTGCAGCGCGCTGGCGGCGAAGATGCTCCCGAACTTTTTCGACGGCTTCCCCTTCGAGGGCCGCGTAAGGGAAATCAAGGAGGGGGACACGTTGGAACTGGGGCACCATACGCTGCAGTTCCTATCGGCCGCCATGGTTCACTGGCCGGAGGTCATCATGAGCTACGAGCGCACAGAGAAGGTCCTTTTCAGCGCCGACGCCTTCGGGAAGTTCGGCGCGCTCGTCCATGAGAAGGCCGATGACTGGGCCTGCGAAGCGCGTCGCTACTACTTCAACATCTGCGGCAAGTACGGGCCTCAGGTGCAGGCCGTGCTAAAGAAAGTATCGGCCCTGGAAGTCCGGAAGATTTGTCCCCTGCACGGCCCCGAGCTGGAAGGGGAGGCGCTGCAGAATGCGCTGAAACTCTACAACACCTGGAGCCGCTATGAGCCTGAGTCAGAGGGCGTTCTCATCGCCTACGCCAGCATCCACGGCGGCACGGCGGAGGCGGCGGAAAGGCTGGCCGATATCCTCCGCGCGAAGGGCGCACCCAAGGTGGTGGTGAGCGACCTCTGCCGCGAAGACCAGGCCGAGGTCATTGAGGATGCCTTCCGCTATCCCACGGTGGTGGTGGCGGCCTCCAGCTACGATGCTGGCCTGTTCCCGCCCATGCACGACTTCCTCTATCACCTCCAGATCAAAGGCTTCCAGAAGCGCCGCTTCGGCATCATCGAAAACGGCAGCTGGGCCCCCACGGCCGGCCGCGTGATGCGCACGATGATCGAAGCCCTGAAGGATTGCGAGATTGTGGAGCCCATGGTTACCATCCGTTCCCGGATGAAGCCCGCCGACGAAGTGCTCCTGGAGCAACTGGCAAATAAACTGATATGAAACGAATTCCCCAAATCATTGTAGCCCTGTGCCTTCTTGCCGCCTGTGACAGACCCACGAGCGGCAACCCCATTTTCGAAGGATGGTACGCAGACCCGGAGGCGGTGGTTTTCGGCGACGAGTACTGGATTTACCCCACCTATTCCAAGCCTTATGAGGAGCAGCTCTTCATGGACGCCTTCTCCTCCAAAGATCTGGTGCACTGGACCAAGCACCCGCGTGTCATCTCCCAGGAGAACATTTCCTGGCTCCGGCGGGCCCTCTGGGCACCGTCGGTCATTGAGAAGGACGGCACCTACTACCTCTACTTCGGCGCCAACGACATGCATGAGAAAGGGGAAGGCGGCATTGGGGTAGCATCGGCCGATAACCCCGCCGGACCGTTCAAGGATGCCCTGGGGCATCCGCTCATCGACGAGGTGGTAAACGGCGCGCAGCCCATCGACCAGTTCGTCTTCCGCGACGACGACGGCACGTACTACATGTACTACGGCGGCTGGCAGCACTGCAACATGGTGAAGCTGGGGCCGGACCTCACGAGCCTCGTGCCCTTTGACGACGGTGAAATCTATAAGGAAGTGACGCCGGCCGGCTACGTGGAGGGCCCGTTCATGCTCAAGCGGAACGGCATCTACTACTTCATGTGGAGCGAAGGCGGCTGGACGGGCCCGGACTACCACGTGGCCTACGCCATGGCTTCGAGCCCCTTCGGACCGTTCGAGCGCATCGGCACCATCCTGGAGTCGGACCCCGAAGTGGCCACCGGCGCCGGCCATCATTCCGTGGTGAAAGGGAAGGGGGCCGATGACTATTACATTGTGTACCACCGCCATCCGCTGGGTGCCACCGACGGTAACCACCGCGAGGTGTGCATCGAACGGATCCATTTTGCCGATGACGGCCGCATCCTGCCGGTGAAAATCACCTTCGAAGGGGTACCTGCTCTATGATGTGGTGGCAGGCCATACAGGTTCGCATGCGGGCTTTTGCCATCTGGCAGAAGCTGGGGTATCTGCCGTGGAGGAAAGTGAAGGCCGATGTCCATAAGTCCGGCTCCTTCTACAAGGACGCCTTTAACGACATCCCTTTCCTGAACGACGACGCCAAACGTACTTTTGTCCATTTGCTTTTACGGCCCGGCTACATGATCCGGGATTACATCCGGGGAGACCATGAACGGTATCTGGCTCCGCTTACGGCGCTGATTATCTTCTATGCGTTTTTCTCGCTGATATGGGCAGTGCTGCAACCGGTGCAGCCGGCGAAGGAAGACCCTTTCAGTGCGCTGGACAGGGGCGTCCAGGTGGAGTCGGCCGATTCTACCTCCGCAGAAGCTACCCGCATCTTCCGGAATACGCTGGAACTGGTGCGCGCGGGCTATATCTACCTTCATCTGGATACGCATCCGGAGGCCGTTCACACGCGTGGGGAATCGGCCCTGGCTGCCTTCGAGAACAGGCTCCGGGGGCAGGGGATTCCGCTTTTCCTGCGTCAGTTCTTCCTGCTGTGGCTGGCGATGGGTATTGCGCTCCGGCGGTTCCGGCTGGGGATGTCGGCGAACGCGGCAGCATCGGCCTATATTCTTTGTCAGTTCAGCTTTTTCATGCTGTTTACGGTGCTGCTGTCGTTGGGGGAGAGCCGGTCCATCGGGACGCTCCTGATGCTGGCGCTCCTCACGGTGGACTACCGGCAGCTCCTGGGCGTGCCGTGGAAGCGGAGTCTGGGGCTGGGTGTGAAAACGGGCATCTGGTATGGGGTGCTCTATGTGCTGGCGCTCCTCCTCGTGAGCGTGCTGGCTGTACTTGTTGCTTGGCTTAAAAACAGTTGATATGAGATTTCTGCTTATGACCGCTATGCTCGGTTTGGTCTCCTGCGGGAGCGTTACGGATTTACGAGTTGAGGCTTTTGCCGATTATGTAGCGCAGCCTGAGGTGGCTACGCTCGACGTTCGTACGCCGGAGGAATATGCCGATGGCCACCTCCCGTGGGCCGCCAACGTGGATTGGAAGGCCGATGGCTTTGTGGACGCCGTGGTGGCTGCCTACCCTCGCGAGACGCCGCTGGCCCTTTACTGCCGAAGCGGGCGCCGCAGCGCCGAGGCTGCCGCCGCCCTGCTGAAGGCCGGATACACGTCGGTCTCCAACCTCCTGGGCGGCTACGTGGCCTGGACCGAGGCCGGAAAACCGGTGTCTTCCTATGCCGTAGAGACGTTCTTCACGGACGGGGGAAGCCCCGTGGACGTGATGCTGATCAAGCACGGCACGCTGGCGGTGCGCTACGCCGGCCGCACCTTGCATGTAGATCCCGTCGGGGCCTACGGAAAGGCCACGGACTATGCCGCCGAGTTTCCGAAGGCCGACTACATTGTGGTGACGCACGAGCACGGGGACCACTACGACCCTGCCGCCATCGCCGCCCTCACCGATGAAACGAGCACGAAGATTGTGACCAATGCACGGGTGGCCCAGATGATGCCCCCGTCCCCGGTCGGTGTCATCGTAGTGGCAAACGGTGATGTCCTGGAGTCGCCGGGCTGTGTTTTGGAGGCTGTCCCGGCCTACAACTACACCGAAGGCCGTACGCAGTTCCACCCCAAAGGCCGTGACAACGGCTTCGTCCTCACGCTGGACGGCCTTCGCATCTACGTGGCCGGCGACACTGAGGACATTCCCGAAATGGCGGAGCTCCATGACATTGACGTGGCCTTCCTGCCTGTGAACCAGCCCTATACGATGACCGTTGAGCAGTGCGTGAACGCCGCTCGTGTCATCGGTCCGCGTGTCCTCATCCCATACCACTTCGGTAGCACGGACCTCTCCGCCCTGCCTGCACTTCTTCCCACAGTGGACGTCCGTTTGCGGGACATGCAGTAGGAACGGCGCCACGGAACGTGTGGCGAGACGCTCCGGCGGGGTTGTTGAGGGGGTGTTGAGGGGGTGTTGAGGTGCTGTTGAGGTAGTTCGTGTGTGCGTAAAGCGGTTGCCGTGGCGCTTAAGTTATTGGTAATTAATGAGTTAGAGTAACTGACGGGTTGTGTTTTGATACCCGTCAGTTACTCTAACTCGTTGTGCGTCAACCATTTAAGCGCCACGGGTAACGTCGCGCCGCCCCACCTGCAACGTTCCGTGTTTCCACCTGCAACGGCAAACAGGGCAGAGCCATACTGAAATCACAGTATAAGGTAGCGGCAGCGGTGGTGCGGAGGAGGGAGACCCTCCCGGGGGCTTGCGCACCCCCGCGCAAGGGGAGGGGGAGGGGCCCGCCGGAGACAAGTTCCCGCGAAGCGGGGACGCAGGAAACGGTGGGAGGGGCCGGAGGGAGCAATGGGACGACGGGAGCGAATCGACCTGGCGTCCCATGCGACCGGAGTCCCCCGGGAGGGTCTCCCTCCTGCGCACTACCGCTGCTGAAGCCCACACACCTGCCGTGGCGCTTAAGTATCTGATAATTAGCGCATTAGAGTAACTGACGGGTTGTGTTTTGATACCCGTCAGTTACTCTAACTAGTTGTATATCAACCGTTTAAGCGCCACGGGCAACGTCGCGCCGCCCCACCTGCGACGTTCCGCCGTGCCACCTGCGACGTTCCGCCGCCCAAAACAGCCTCGGGCCCTCTCTGTTTTTCAAAAATTTTAATTATCTTTGCGGCTCAAACACAAAACACACACAAGCATTATGGTAAAAATCGGTACTCCGCTCACCAAGGTTGCAAAGAAGGCCCTGCTGTGCGGTTCGGGTGAACTGGGCAAGGAGGTTGCCCTTGAGTTGCAACGTTATGGCGTAGAGGTCATTGCTCTGGACCGGTATGAGAACGCTCCGGCCATGCAGGTGGCTCACCGCAGTTACGTGCTTTCCATGCTGGACGGCGCAAAGCTTCGCGAGATCATCGAGAAGGAGAAGCCGGACATGATTATCCCCGAGGTGGAAGCCATTGCAACGCCGGAACTCGTCAAGCTGGAGCAGGAAGGCTACAACGTAATCCCTACGGCCAATGCCACGTTCCTGACCATGAACCGCAAAGGCATCCGGCAGCTGGCACACGAGACCCTCGGCCTGCCTACTTCCGATTACCGTTTTGCCGCAACCCGCGAGGAGTTCGATGCTGCAATCAAGGCAGTGGGCACTCCCTGCGTTGTGAAGCCCATCATGAGTTCTTCCGGTCATGGCCAGAGCGTATGCAAGAGCCCGGCCGATGCCGACAAGTGCTGGAACATTGCCCAGGAAGGCGGCCGTGCCGGTGCCGGAGAGGTCATTGTGGAAGGCTTTGTGAAGTTTGACTACGAGATTACCCTCCTCACGGTGCGTCATGCCGGCGGAACCACGTTCCTCAATCCCATCGGCCATCATCAGGTGGACGGCGACTACCGTGAGTCCTGGCAGGCCCAGCCCATGAGTGAGAAAGCGCTCAAACAGGCTCAGGATATCGCCAAGAAAATTACCGACGCCCTGGGTGGATACGGCATCTTCGGCGTGGAAATGTTCATCTGCGGTGATGATGTGCTTTTCAGCGAGGTGAGCCCCCGTCCGCACGACACCGGTATGGTCACCATGATTTCCCAGGACCTCTCCGAGTTTGCCCTGCATGCCCGCGCCGTACTGGGCCTTCCCATTCCCAAGGTGAATTTCTTCGGTCCCAGCGCCTCCAAGGCCATTGTGGTGGAAGGAGACACCACCATGGTGGAGTTCGAGAATCTGGAGGAAGTGCTTGCCGAGCCCGACGTTCAGATTCGTCTTTTCGGAAAACCTTTCATCAAGGGACACCGCCGCATGGGTGTGCTCCTGGCCCGCGCAGAGAGCGTCGAAGCCGCCCTTGAGAAGGTGGAACGCGCCTACGCCAAACTCAAGGTCCGCGTTCTCTAGTTTTTAATGTGAAAAAGTTTTCGTACCTTTACCGGCCCTAACGATAATAAACTACAGCTATGAACCTCAAAGGTACCAAGACCGAAAAGAACCTGATGGAAGCCTTCGCCGGCGAGTCCCAGGCCCGTAACAAATACACCTACTACGCCTCCAAGGCCAAAAAAGACGGTTTCGTCCAGATAGCCGCCCTCTTCGAAGAGACGGCCGCCAACGAAAAGGAACACGCCAAAATCTGGTTCAAGTACCTGCATGGCGGTGCCGTTCCCGGTACCGTGGAAAACCTGGAAGACGCCGCTAACGGTGAAAATTTCGAGTGGACCGACATGTATGCCCGCATGGCCCGGGAGGCCCGCGAGGAAGGCTTTGACGAGATTGCAGAGAAATTCGAGATGGTAGGCGCCATCGAGAAGCACCACGAGGAACGCTACCGCAAGCTCCTGAAGAATGTTCAGGACAAGAAAGTGTTCTCCAAGGATGGTGACGCCATCTGGCAGTGCTCCAACTGCGGCCACATCGTCGTGGGCAAGGAAGCCCCGGAAGTGTGCCCCGTGTGCAATCACCCCCAAAGCTATTTCCAAGTACTGGCCCAGAATTACTAATGTATGGTTCGAGAGTCCCTTAACTTTCTTCGCAGGATTTTCCAGTCCAGGGTCCTTCCTTCCTGGGTAATCCTGCTGTTTGACACGGTCATCACCCTCGTTTCCGTCGTCCTGTCCTTCCTGCTGCGCTTCTCGGCCTCCGAGATGCTCACGATGAGAGACGACGTCCTCATGGGAATGGCCCTTACGATGGTTTTTAACCTGCTGTTTTTCAGGGCGTTCCGTACGTATTCGAACGTTCTTCGTTTCTCCTCGTTCACGGACATCCTTCACATCAGCGTGGCGCTTGTGTGCTCGTTCATGTGCTGCGCGGTGCTCTCGATGGTGCTCTTCTACGCCACCGGTTCCCTCATCGCAGACATCGGCATGCTTGCCATCGCATACGCCGTGATGTTCGTGTTCATGGCCCTCATGCGCATGACCATCAAGTCGCTCAACGACGCTTTCAACGAGGACCGCGTAGAAACCCGCAACACGTTCATCTACGGCACCAAGAACGCCGGCATCAACATCGCCAAGGCCATCCGCATGGCCCGTCCCAACAAATTCCACCTCAAGGGATTCATTGCCGATGATCCCATGATGAAGGGAAAGGTGATGATGGGCGTGAACGTCTACATGAACGACGAAAACCTCCTGGAACACATCCAGGAGAATAACGTGGATGCCATTATTGTCTCGCCCGTCAAGGCCGATAACCTGAAGAACACCGACATCGCCGACCGCTTCCTCCAGGAGAACGTAACCATTTTCCTGGCGCCGGACATCACCGACAACTGGCAGGGCATACAGAAAGCCAGCCAGATCCGCCAGGTCCAGATTGAGGACCTCCTGGGCCGGGATCCCATCAAGATCAACCTCCAGAAGATTGGCTCGCACCTCGAGGGAAAGCGCGTGCTCATCACGGGCGCGGCCGGTTCCATCGGCTCGGAAATCATGCGCCAGGTGGCCGTCTTCAACCCCTACCAGCTCATCCTGGTAGACCAGGCCGAGACCCCGCTCCACGACATCCGCCTGGAACTTCACTCCAAATGGAGCTACCTGGAAGCGCCCACCATCGTGGCCGATATCTCCAACAAGCGGCGCATGGAGGAAATCTTTGACCACTACAAGCCCGAATACGTGTTCCATGCAGCGGCCTACAAACACGTTCCCATGATGGAAGACAACGTGTCGGAAGCCATCCAGAACAATGTCCTCGGAACCAAAATCCTGGCCGACCTTTCCGTCAAATACAATGTGGAACGCTTTGTGATGGTCTCCACCGACAAAGCCGTGAACCCGTCCAACGTCATGGGCTGCTCCAAGCGCATCTGCGAAATCTACGTGCAGGCGCTGGCCCGCAAAATCCAGAAAGACCACTCGGCTCCCACGCAGTTCATCACCACCCGTTTTGGCAATGTGCTGGGCTCCAACGGTTCCGTCATCCCGCTGTTCCGCAAACAGATTGAGCGTGGCGGCCCCGTTACGGTAACCCATCCGGATATCATCCGCTACTTCATGACCATCCCCGAGGCCTGCCAGCTGGTGCTGGAAGCCGGCTCCATGGGAAATGGCGGTGAAATTTACATCTTTGACATGGGAAAACCGGTCCGCATCCTGGACCTTGCCAACAAGATGATTCGCCTGAGCGGCCGTACAGACATCAAAGTGGAGTTCACCGGTCTTCGCCACGGAGAAAAGCTTTATGAGGAGCTCCTCGCTACCAAGGAGAACACCAAGCCCACCAGCCATGACAAGATTATGATTGCCGATGTGCGGGAATACGACTTTGACGACATCTCCGAAGACATTGACCGCCTCATCTTCGCCAGCTACGACTTCAATCCCATGACCATCGTGGCCCGCATGAAGGACCTGGTGCCCGAATTCAAGAGCCTGAACTCTCCCTTCAGCATCCTGGATTCCCAAGCGGGGGCCGGTAATTAAAAGATAATTTATTGACTAAAACCTAGTAAAAGATATGGGACTTCTACATGCGAGGCTGGCCAAATATGACCTTCCTCAGAAAATGATGGAAAAGGGTATTTATCCTTATTTCCGCCAGATTACCAGCAAACAGGGAACCGAGGTGACCATGGACGGTCACAAGATTATGATGTTCGGCTCCAACGCATACACAGGCCTTACCGGTGACGAGCGTGTCATCAACGCCGGTATCGAGGCGCTCAAGAAATACGGCTCGGGCTGCGCCGGCTCCCGTTTCCTGAACGGCACCCTGGACATTCACGTCCAGCTGGAAAAGGAGCTCGCAGAGTTCGTGGGTAAGGACGAGGCCCTGGTGTTCTCCACCGGCTTCACCGTGAACAGCGGCGTTATCCCGCAGCTTCTCACCAAGGACGATTTCATCATCTGCGATGACCGTGACCACGCTTCCATCGTGGACGGCCGCCGCCTTTCCTTCGCCAAGGGCCTTCACTACAAGCACAACGACATGAAGGACCTGGAGCGCTGCCTGCGCCGCTGCCCGCCCCAGAGCGTGAAACTCATCGTGGTGGACGGCGTGTTCTCCATGGAAGGAGACCTGGCCAAGCTCCCCGAGATTGTGGAGCTCAAGCACAAGTACAAGAACGTATATATTATGGTAGACGAGGCCCACGGCCTGGGCGTGTTCGGAAAGCAGGGCCGCGGCGTGTGCAACCACTTCGGTCTCACGGGTGAGATTGACCTCATCATGGGTACTTTCTCCAAGAGCCTCGCGGCCATCGGCGGTTTCATTGCATCCGACAAGGTCATCATCAACTACCTGCGCCATACGGCCCGCACCTACATCTTCCAGGCTTCGGATACGCCCGCCGCTACGGCATCGGCCCGCGAAGCCCTTCGCATCATCCAGTCCGAGCCCGAGCGCATTACCAAGCTCTGGGACGTCACCAACTACGCCCTGCGCCGCTTCAAGGAGGCCGGCTTCGAGATTGGAGAGACCGAGAGCCCCATCATCCCGCTCTATGTCCGTGATCTGGAGAAGACGTTCATCGTGACCAAACGGGCTTTTGACGAGGGCGTGTTCATCAACAGCGTCATCCCGCCGGCATGTGCTCCGCAGGATACGCTCATCCGCTTCTCCCTCATGGCAACGCACACGCGCGAGCAAGTGGACCGCGCGGTGGAGGCCCTTACCAAGATCTTCAAGGAAGAAGGTATTATCAAATAACGATGAAAAAACAGATTTTGATGGTTGTGGCGCTGGTGTTTACCTGCGCCACAACTTTTGCCCAGGACCCTGTCACGCGCTACCTGGAAGATCGTTTTGACGGCAGTCAGGACGGTAAGGCCTTTGTGCGTAAAGGCAGCCGCTCCATTGGTATCAAGGGCGGTTTCCGCAGTTTCAACGCTTCCGGCGACGAGTCCACCAACACGGGCTATGCGCTGCTTTCCATGCTCAACATCGGGAACGGCCAGCTCAAGGTGTGGAATGTCTCTCCCAGTATCCAGTACTTCCTCTCCAACGACCTGTCGCTGGGCGCTTCGCTGGATTACACCGGTTACGCCGTGAGTACCGACATCCGCCTGGACCTCCGGGACATTGTGAACTCCTCCAGCGAGTCGCTCAACGTGACACTCTCCAACCGCGCCATCCAGCACCATGCCCTGGGCCTGTCCCTTGTCATGAGAAAGTATGTGCCGCTGTTTGGCAGCAAGTATGTCGCCGTATTTGGAGAAGGCCGCCTGCAAACCTCCTATGGCGGTACCAGCAACCGTCCCCTGGACGACAAGGACTACAACCGTGAACGCGTTTCCGGAGTCATTTCGGTTGCGCTCAAGGCCGGCGGCGGTTTGGCTATCAAACTCAAGAACAACAACGCCATTACCGTAAGCGTCCCGCTCTTCGGGCTTGGCTACAGCTACACGCGCCAGGAAAAAACCACAACTTACATGCAGGAATCCACCGACGCCTCGGGCGCCACGGTCAAAGTTCCTGTCACGGAAAAGAGCCACTCCCACATGTCCGACTTCCAGGCTTCCCGCAGCCTGGACCTTCTGGGCCTGCAGTTTGGCTTTGTCCGCTTTATTGAGCCGAAAAGGCGATAGTTTACCGCAGCAGCTCTGCAGCTTTGTCTACGTCGGAGGCTGCGACCACTACAGAAATAGAGAGTTCTTCGCCGCCCTGTGCGCTGGCGATGATGTTGATGCCCGCGGCACCCAGCTTGTCATAGACGGCGGCGGAGGTGCCGGGGGTATTTCTCATCTTGCTGCCGAAGATGGTGACAATGCCCACGGCCTGGTTGGCCACAATGACATCGTCCAGCGGCAGCAGGGGATTGTCCTTGAAAAGGCCGCGGATGGCTTCTTCGGCCTTGGCCTGGTCTTCTTCTTTCACGGCGAAGGAGATGCTGTATTCGGAAGAGGTCTGGGCGATGAAGCGCACGTTGACATCGGCCTGCGCCAGGCAGGAGAAAATGGAGCCGGACATGCCCACGCGCCCCAGAAGGCCCGTTCCATAGACGGTGACGAGCGCCAGGTCTTTGTCGGAGAGGACCGCCGTCTTGTGGGCCGATCCCGTAGAGATGAGCGTGCCTGCGAAGCTGTCATCGGCAATATCCTTCACGAGGATGGGGATGCCGGCGTTCTTGGCGGGCCAGATGGCCGATGAGGAGAAGGGCGCCTTGGCCGATGCGCAGTAGTGCGCGGCTTCGTCGTAGGTCATGGCGCTGATGCCGTTGACGCCGTGGTCTTCGATGTGGAACTCCACGGCATCGGCCCGGAGAACCTCCGCGATGAGGGTGGCCATCAGGTGCGCGCCGTCCTTGCCCACGCGGACGATGTAGCCGGTGTCCAGGCGTCCGTACCCGCCGGAGATGATGACGGGCCAGGGGGCCGATTCGCAGCGCGCCTTGATTTCGCGGCGGCTGGACTGCCAGTCAAAGTGCTGCTGCCCGCGGGCGTCGGTACGGCAGAGCATGATCTCTGTTCCGTCGATGAAGGCGGCGCCTACGTGGGCGTTCACAGCCTGGGCGCACAGGCGGGCGCACTTGGCCATGACGTAGTCTTCCACGGCGTAGGGCTGCGTCTGGACGTACATGCCTTCCCGAAGGTAGGTGGCAATGGATTCCACGGTGCTTTGCACGCTTTCCCGGTAGGTGTCGTCCTCGGACATTTCCAGGAAATAGGCCTGGATGAGCGCGAGCTGGTCGTCGGCCTGTTTTTTCTCCTGGAGGGTTTTGCGGATGGCCTCGCGGAAGAGTGCTTCAATCTTGCGCTGCGGGCGTACGACCGCCACCGTTTTGTCATCGATGAGGCGGGCAATCTTGCCCACAGACTGCTGCTTGAGCACAAAAGACTTTACAATCATAGCAATTTCTCCTTTAGGTTTCACAAATTTAGCGATTTTTTCGTAACTTTGACGCTTGTATTAAAGATTCTATATGGAAGAGCGTAAACTCAATTTTATCGAAGAAATCATCGAAAAGGATTTGGCCGAGGGCAAAGTGGACAGCATCATGACCCGCTTCCCTCCGGAGCCCAACGGTTACCTGCACCTGGGACATGCCAAGAGTATCTGCCTTAACTTTGGCCTGGCCCAGAAGTACGGCGGAAAAACCAACCTGCGTTACGACGACACCAATCCTACCAAGGAAGACACCGAATATGTAGACTCCATCAAGGAGGACATCCAGTGGCTCGGTTTCCACTGGGACAAGGAGCTCTATGCCTCCGACTACTTTGACCAGCTCTACGAGTGGGCCGAGGACCTCATTGGGCGCGGCCTGGCGTATGTTGACGACCAGACGCAGGAGGAGATCCGCGAGAACCGCGGCACCGTGGACAAGCCCGGAAAGCCCAGCCCCTGGAGAGACCGTTCCGTGGAAGAAAACCTGAGGCTCTTCCGCGAGATGAAGGCCGGAAAGTACGCCGAGGGCGAGAAGGTGCTGCGCGCCAAGATTGACATGGCTCATCCCAACATGATGTTCCGTGACCCGCTCATGTACCGCATCAAGTATGCCCACCACCACCGTACCGGTGACAAGTGGTGCATCTACCCCATGTACGACTACACCCACGGCCAGTGCGACTCCATCGAGCACATTACGCACTCCATCTGCACGCTGGAGTTTGACGTGCACCGTCCGCTGTACGACTGGTTCATCGAGACCCTGGGCATTTACCCGTCCCATCAGTACGAGTTTGCCCGTCTCAACCTCACCTATACCCTCATGAGTAAGCGCAAGCTCCTGGAGCTGGTGCAGAAGGGTCTTGTGAGCGGCTGGGACGACCCCCGCATGCCTACGCTGTGTGGCGTTCGCCGCCGCGGTTACACCGCTAACGCCCTCAAGATGTTCTGCGACAAAATTGGCGTCTCCAAGAGAGACCAGCTCATGGACATCCAGCTGCTGGAGTGGTGCGTGCGCCAGGACCTTAACGAGCGCTCCAACCGCTACATGGTGGTGCAGGATCCCATCAAGCTCACCATCACCAACTGGGAGCCCGGCAAGGTGGAGTGGTTCGACTGCCCGCTCAATCCGGCCGACCCTGAAGGTGCCAAGCGCAAGGTTCCCTTCACCGGAGAGCTGCTGATTGACCGGGCCGATTTCATGGAGGACGCTCCCAAGAAGTTCTTCCGCCTCAAGCCGGACGGAGAGGTTCGCCTCAAGTATACCTATATTGTCAAGTGCAACGAGGTGGTGAAGGACGAGAACGGAGAGGTAGTGGAGCTCAAGTGCACCTACGACCCTTCCACCGAGTACCGTCCCGTGAAGGGCACCATCCACTGGGTGAGCGCCGCCCATGCCAAGGAGCTGGAACTGCGCAACTACGACCGCCTCTTCACCCTGGCCGATATGTCCCAGGTCCCCGAGGACAAGGACTACAAGGACTTCCTCAATCCGGAGTCCCTCGTCATGGGTAAAGGCTGGGCCGAACCCGCCCTCCTCGAAGACCAATCCGGCATTGCCGTGCAGTTCGAGCGCACCGGTTACTACATCATGGACAAGGACTCCACGCCGGAGCACCCCGTGTTCAACAAGACCACGGCACTGAAAGACTCCTACAAACCTGAGTAGTAATACCAACATATCGGAAAGCAGCAGAAGGATCGCAAAAAATACGGTCCTTCTGTATTTCCGTATGGGGGTGATGATGCTCATCGGCCTCATTACCTATCGCGTGATCCTGCGGGCGCTGGGCGTCACGGATTACGGCGTGTACAGCGCCGTGGGCGGTGTGGTTACCCTGTTCATGCTGGTGATGAACACGGTGGCATCGGCCGTTACCCGCTACATTACGGTGGGGCTGGGTCAAGGGGACCCCGGGAGGCTCAAGACCATCTTCGGCACCTCCCTGGCGGTGATGGCGGGCTTCTGCCTGCTCATCATCCTTCTCACGGAAACGGCCGGCGCCTGGTACCTGCACCACAAGATGGTGATCCCGCCGGGCCGCATGGACGCCGCCGCCGTGGTGCTGCACACCTCGCTGCTGGTGCTGGTGATTAACCTCCTGAGCATTCCCTTTACGGCCGATATCAACGCGCACGAGCACATGGGCGCCTACGCCTGGATCTCCGTCCTGGAGGCTGTCCTGAAGCTGGCGGTGGCCGCCGCCGTGTGGTATTCGGCCGCCGACAAGCTGGTGGTCTATGCCTGGATGCTGGTGCTGGTGACGCTGCTGGCCCGATCGGCCTATGCGGCCTATGCGCTGTGGCGTTTCCCGGAGAGCCGCCTGCCCTGGAAGGCCGATGTCCCCCTGGTGCGGGAGATGGGCGCCTTCGCCGGCTGGAACTTCCTGGGAAGCGGCGCATACATGCTGAACACGCAGGGCGTGAACCAGCTGATGAACATCTTCTTCGGGGTGAGCATGAACGCGGCGCGCGGCGTGGCCGACAAGGTAGAGCAGGTGGTGCGTCAGTTTGCGACCAACATCGCCCTGGCCCTGAATCCGGCCCTCACCAAGGCCTACGTGGGCGGCAACAAGGAGTACGCCTTCGAGCTGGTGTGCAAGGGCTCCAAGTACTATTTCTGGATCCTGTGGGTGCTGGCCATTCCGTTCTTCACGGACGCCGACACCATCCTGCGGCTGTGGCTGGGGGACGATGTGCCTGCCCAGGCGGCGTTCTTTACCAAGCTCACGCTGCTTTGCTTTGTGATTGACTTTACGCCCGGCACGCTGAACGTGCTGGTGCAGGCCGGCGGACGCATCCGCCGCTATTATCTGTGGACCTCCCTGGTGGCCTCGCTGGCTTTCCCTATCACCTATGTTGCCTATCGGCTCGGGGCTCCGGGCTGGAGCGGCTATGTGGCTTTTATCGGCATTTATCTGCTGAAGGCGGTGGTGATGATGCGGGTGGCGCAGCGGGAGACGGGGCTGGACCTGAAGGCCTACTGGAAGAAGGGACTGTGGCCGGCGCTGGTGCCGGGGCTCATGACTCTTCTTGTGATTTCCTTCATTCCCGGGGTGCTGCCGCCGGCGTGGTGGCGGTTCCTGGTATCGGCCTTTGTGGGCGTTGTGTGCATGGGTTCGTGCGTCTGGTTCTACGGGCTCACGGAAGGGGAGAAGGCGTTTGTTCTGAGTAAAGTGAAAAGGCAATGAAAACGAAGCTGCTTTATATTCTGGTAAGTTCGGAGGCCGATGTCTACCTGGAGCAAGCCTTCGTGGCTGTGTCCAGCGCGCGGCGGTATAATCCGTCGGCCCGGATTGTGCTGCTGACGGATACGGCGACCGCTGCCTCGATGGATGCCCGGGGCCCGCTGGGCGCGGCTTTCCGCGCGCTGCTGAGCGATGTCGTCGTGGCGCCGCTGGGGGTGGAGATGCCGGCCATGCTGCGCTCCCGCCTGCTGAAAACGGGGATGCGCTCCTACATCTCCGGCGACTTCCTTTTCATTGATGCCGATACGATTGTGGCGCGGCCGCTGGACGAGATTGATCTTGTTAAGGCGCCGCTGGCTGCTTGCCGGGACTTGCACAGTCCGTTTGCGGTGCATCCGCACCGTTCTGCGACCATCAATATATGTCGTAAGCTGGGGTTTGATGCTTCTGGTTTGGAGGAGTACTTCAATTCCGGGGTGATGCTGGTGAAGGATACGCGGGAGAATAAGGAGTTTTTCCGGGAGTGGCATAAGAATTATCTGGCGGGCTATGCTGCGGGTGTTCGCGCGGACCAGCCTTCGCTGGCGCAGACGATCGCTGCTTCGGGCGTTTCTGTTTCGCTGCTTCCCGATACCTGGAACTGCGAGGTGCAGAACGGCGTGCGCTATCTGCGCGATGCCTTTATCGTCCATTACATGGTGACGAACGTGGGCAGCGGGCCGCAGAAGCAGTTGTTCCTTTTGAATGATCCATCGGCCCTTATGGCGGTGCGCGCCGCGGGGGCTCTGACGCCGGAAGTGTCGGCCGTTATTGAGAATCCGCTCCTTGGCTATGCGCCTGTGACACAGGTGTTTGCCGGGGATGACTTATACCTTTTCCGCACGCGGCGGTACCGCTGGCTGCGGAAGCATTATCATGTGGGAAAATGGTCGCTGCTGGAGTTTGTGCTCAAGCTGTGGGACCACCTCTTTCATAAACTGTAAACTATGCCGGCAGTAAGTGTCATCATTCCCAGTTACAACCTGGGACAGTACATCGGAGAAACGCTCCAGAGCGTGAAAGACCAGACCTTCCAGGACTGGGAGTGCCTTGTGGTCGAGAACGGGTCGGAGGACAATTCGAAGGAAGTGATCCGCGAATTCGTGTCGCTGGATCCGCGTTTCAAGCTCATTCCGCTGCTCTCCAACGTGGGGGTGGCGGCGGCCCGCAACATGGCCATGCAGCGCTGTTTTGGCAAGTATTTAGTGTTCCTGGATGCCGATGACCTGATGGATCCGCGTTACATGGAACAGGCCGTGGCGGCCCTGGAAGAGGACCCGTCGCTGAACGTGGTCTATGCCCAGGCCGACCGTTTCGGGGAAGAGACTTCCTGGGACCTGCCGCCCTTTGACATGAATACCATGCTGGCCCGTAACTGTCTGTATGTGACCTGCTTCTTTCGGAAACAGGAGCATGACCTGTATTATGGCAAGGGTTTCGATACGGCTTTCGTGAACGGTTACGAGGACTGGGATTTCTGGCTCAGTTTCTTCGAGAGTTTGCCGCAGGAGCCTATTGTTCTTCAGCTCCCGGAGGTGCTGTTCCATTACCGTACCCGCCCCGGTTCCCGCAACAAGGGCGTCTCCGACGAGGTCCTGGCAGAGATCCGGCGGATGCTGTGGGAAAAGCACAAGGCCCTTTATGGCCGCTATTTCTGTGATCCCTGCGAGACCGTTGAGTACCTGCGCATGAAGCGCGCCTTCGGCAAGGCCTCGCAGTCCCTGGGCTGGCAGCTACGTGAAGGTGTCAAGCACATCCTCAAGAAGTAATGAAACGGGTCCTGGTCATAGTCGTCACCCACAACGGCCTGCACTGGTTGGACCGGTGCCTTGGTTCCGTGGTGCCAGGTGCATTTGAGGCTCCTGGTGCACCCGGGACGCCTGAAAATGACCTGCCAGGTGCAAATGAGGCCTCTGTTGCACCTGACCTTTACGTGTGGGACAATGATTCCACGGACGGGAGCGCCGACTTTGTGGCGGCGGATTACCCTTCCTGCAAGCTCATCCGAAGTGCCGAAAACTTAGGATTTTCCATTCCCAATAACAAGGGCATGCAGTATGCCTTGGACCATGGCTATGACTACGTCTATCTTCTGAACCAGGACGCCTGGCTGGAGCCCGGCGCCCTCGGAAAGCTGGTGGCCTTTGCCGATGCCCATCCGGAGTACGGCCTCCTTTCGCCTCTCCAGATGACCGCCGGGTATAATGCGCTTGACGCAGAGTTTGAGAAGATTCTTCGCTCCGCTCAGAATGACAATTCCGTTCCTCGCGTCATGGCGGCGCACTGGCTCATCCCGACGGCCGTGCTCCGGAGGGTGGGACTGTTTGACGAGGAACTGTTCCCGCACTGGGGGCAGGATGACGATTGGTGCGCGCGTTTGGATTTTTACGGCTATAAGATTGGGGTGGTTCCGGAGGCCCGGGCCGTGCATGACAGGGCTGCCCGGGAAGAGCCCCTGGAAAAGCGCGTGAAACGCAACTACTACACGGGTTCGCTGGTGCGGCTGGCCGATCCCCGGCGGCCCCTTTGGGAATGTTTTCTCTACGTTTGTCTCTTTACGCTGGTAAAGACCGTGAAGTACCGTAGTATGTTGCCTCTCAAGTACTTCCGCACGATCATCGGCCAGCTTCCCCAGGTGAAAAAGCATCGCACGGACGTACGCACGCGCATATAGTGCGCGCACCCCCTTGCGCATGTGGGGAAAAATGTGTACCTTTGTAAGCTATTTTAAAAACTTTGCAAAGAACACGTTATGGCAATTGCAGATATACTCAAATCTATTTTCGGCTCCAAGAGCGACCGTGACATGAAGGCTATCCGTCCGGTCCTGGACCAGATCCTGGCGGTTTATCCGGAAATTGACGCGCTCTCGAATGACACGCTTCGTGCCCGCACGGAGGCCCTCAAGGCCAAAATCGCCGCCGTCGAAAAACCCTTCGAAGACCGTATCGCCCAGATCAAGCTGGACATCGAGAAAGATATCCCCGTTTCGGAAAAGGAAAGCCTCGCCACCGAGAGCGACAAGCTGGTGAAGGATGAGGACGAGGCCATCGAGGTGGTCCTCAATGAAATCCTCCCCGAGGCCTTTGCCATCGTCAAGAGCACGGCCCGGCGTTTTGCCCAGAACGAGCGCATCGAGGTATCGGCCAGCGAGTTTGACAAGCAGCTTGCCGCCGAAGGCCGCGACTTCATTGAAATCGAGGGAGACAAGGCCGTCTGGCACAACCACTGGCTGGCCGGCGGCAACGAGATTACCTGGGACATGGTTCACTACGACGTCCAGCTCATCGGCGGTATTGTCCTGAACGGCGGCGTCAAGACGAACAAGGAGCAGCGCGGCATGATCGCAGAGATGGCTACCGGTGAGGGTAAGACCCTCGTCGCCACCCTCCCGGTGTTCCTCAATGCCCTCGCCGGCAAGGGCGTGCACGTGGTTACCGTGAACGACTACCTGTCCAAGCGTGACTCCGAGTGGATGGGCCCGCTCTACATGTTCCACGGCCTGTCCGTAGACTGCATCGACAAGCATCAGCCCAACTCCGACGCCCGCCGCAAGGCCTACGAGTGCAGCATCACCTTCGGTACCAACAACGAGTTCGGTTTTGACTACCTCCGCGACAACATGTGCTCCCGCATGAGCGATCTTGTGCAGCGCAAGCACCACTACGCCATTGTGGATGAGGTGGACTCCGTTCTCATTGACGATGCCCGTACGCCCCTTATCATCTCCGGTCCCATGGAGAAAGCCTCGGGAGACGAGCAGTTCATGGAATATCGGCCCTATGTGGAGAACCTCTACAACAAGCAGCGCGCCCTCATCAATACCACTCTCAATGAGGCCAAGCGCCTCATCGCTGCCGGCAACGAGGCCGAGGGCGGTAAGCTCCTGTTCCGCTGCTACAAGGGTCTTCCCAAGTACCAGCCCCTCATCAAGTTCCTCTCCGAGCCCGGCATGAAGGCCCTCATGCAGAAGACTGAGGCCTACTACATCCAGGACAACGAGCGCGAGATGCCGCAGGTGACCGACGAACTCTACTTTGTGATCAACGAGGTGCTCAATACCGTGGACATGACCGACAAGGGTCACGACACCCTGGCCGGCAGCGTCTCCGATCCCAACTTCTTCGTGCTCCCCGACATGGGAACGGCCATTGCCGAAATCACCCACTCCAACCTCACCGCACAGGAGAAGGCAGAGAAGAAGGATGCCCTCATGGAGGACTTCTCCCTCAAGAGCGAGCGCGTTCACACCGTTATCCAGCTCCTCAAGGCCTACGCCATGTTCACCAAGGACGTTGACTACGTGATTGTGGACAACAAGGTGAAGATTGTGGACGAGAGCACCGGCCGTATCATGGAAGGCCGCCGCTGGTCCGATGGTCTCCACCAGGCCGTTGAGGCTAAGGAAAACGTGAAGGTGGAGGCTGCCACCCAGACCTTCGCCACCATCACCCTCCAGAACTACTTCCGCATGTATCACAAGCTGGCCGGTATGACCGGTACGGCGGAGACCGAGGCCGGTGAGTTCTGGGATATCTACAAGCTGGATGTGGTGGTCATCCCCACCAACCGTCCCGTCATCCGTGACGACCAGAACGACATTATCTACAAGACCAAGAAGGGCAAGTTCAACGCCGTCATCGACAAGGTTGTTGAGCTCTCCAAGGCAGGCCGCCCGGTCCTTGTGGGTACCACCGACGTGGAAACCTCCGAGCTCCTGGCCCGCATGATGAAGATCCGCGGCATTACGGCCGATGTCCTCAATGCCAAGGAACACGCCCGTGAGGCAGAGATTGTAGCCAAGGCCGGCATGAAGGGCCACGTGACCATCGCCACCAACATGGCCGGCCGTGGTACCGATATCAAACTGTCCCCGGAAGTGAAGGCCGCCGGCGGTCTCGCCATCATCGGCACCACCCGTCACGACAGCCGCCGCGTGGACCGTCAGCTCCGCGGCCGTGCCGGCCGTCAGGGAGACCCCGGTTCCTCCTGCTTCTACATTTCCCTGGAAGACGACCTCATGCGTAAGTTCGGCTCCGAGCGCATCGCAAGCGTTGTGGACAAGCTGGGTATGGAGGAAGACGAAGCCCTTGTGAGCGGCATGCTCTCGAAGAGCATCGAGAACGCCCAGAAGAAAGTGGAAGAGAACCACTTCGGCTGGCGTAAACGTACCCTCGAGTATGACGACGTCATGAACTACCAGCGCGAGGCCGTGTATGCCCGCCGCCGCAACGCCCTTTCCGGCGAGCGCATCGAGATTGACGTCCAGAACATGATGCAGGACACCGCCGCCATCCTCTCCCGCGAGGCCGAGGGCATGAGCTACGAGGAGTTCGAGGAATTCATCATCGGCAAGCTCTCCGTGGACCTGGGATTCGACGCCGATTTCTACGCTCATGCCAAGCCCGAGGAGATAGCCGACAAACTGGCCGCCCACATGCAGGAAGTGTATGAGCGCCGTATGAACGCCATGATCGAGAAGGTGAATCCCGTCATCAAGACCGTGTTCGAGAAGCAGGGCAACATGTACGAGAACATCGCCATTCCCATCACCAACGGCAAGAAGCAGCTCACCCTGTCCGTGAACCTGAAGAAGGCCTACGAGACCGAGAGCCGCGAGATTGCCAAGGCCCTGAGCCGCAACATCATCCTGTACTATATTGACGACTACTGGAAGCAGCACCTCCGCGACATGGACGACCTGCGCCAGAGCGTGCAGAACGCCGCCTACGAGCAGAAAGACCCGCTGGTGGTGTACAAACTGGAGAGCTACAACCTCTTCACCGAGATGCTGGAGAAACTGAACGAGGAAGTGCTCATGTTCCTCCTCCGCGCATTTATCCCGCTCAGGGATGCGGCCGATGCCAGGGAGGCCCGCCCGGCCACCCAGCCCAGCCGCAACATGCAGCAGATGCGCACCAACGACCCTTCCCAGCTTTCCACCAACGGCGAGCAGCGGGCCCGCATGCCCATCCGCGTGGACAAGACCGTAGGAAGAAACGACCCGTGCCCCTGCGGCAGCGGCCTCAAATACAAGAACTGTCACGGTAAAGGACAGATTTAATGAATATTCGTGTTTATATGGTAACTATGAGAAAACTCTTTGAGATTGTTCTGGCAGGATCCATGGCCGTGGCGGCCGTGTCCTGCGTAGCAGACCCTGTCCCCTCCGAGGGCAAGAAAGAGGGTCTCGATGTGTTCCAGAAGGCCGTTCCCGATGGCTACTATCAGACCGTCAACGTGAGCGTACCGGCCGGAACCCGTACCGTTTACATTGAGTACAAGGGCGCCGACGGCCACACCAAGACCGTTGCGCAGGCTGTGAAGCCCGTCATTACCACCCCCGAGGGCGGCAAGGACGCTGAGCCTTTCGGCGCCGTAGCCCTGCTCCTGAAGAGCGCCAAGCCCAGCCAGGTCAATATTTATTTTAAGGTAAACGAAGGCGAGGCCACCAAGGCTTCCGGCTCGGAAGACAACTACATCCTGGTGGAGAACCTGCCCGTGAACCTGGCCACAAGCGGCGAGTTTGGTAAAACCCGTTATGTCCGGATGCCCTGGAACTATGCCTGGGAAAACCGGGAAGTGTACCAGTGGCACTTTGAGAACGTGCGCACTTATCCGGCCGACGTTGTCCTGTACGACGCCGAGCACAACCATACGCTGCGTTACAAGTATGCCTATTCCGGCGTGAGCGGGGAAGGCTACCTGCTGGACGAAGCCTACGAGATTGTGGACCACGAGGCCGTGGCCGTCAAGTACAACTACTGCGGCGGTTGCGGCAACTGCCAGTTCTGCATGCCCTGGGGCTGCTCCTGCGGCTGCGGCGGATGGGACAACGGCCAGCCCGTCATGAAACCCAATCCGGACTTTGTCCCTAACGGAAACCTTACCGAAGAGCCCGCAGAGACGCCCGTGGAGACGCCCGAGCTTCCGGAAAACGTAGTCATCGTAGACCTCAGTGACGGTGTGCTTCCCGAGCCCGCCGGTTACATCACCGAGGACGGCGGCTTCACCAACTACCACTCCAGCGGCGTGGTGATGTTTGAAGACAAATGGCCCAACCTGCCCGAGGCCCAGGGTGGCAAGTACAACATGGACTTCAATGACGTGGTGGTGGACTATGATGTTGAGGCTACCGTGGTTCCCGACGAACTCCTGGAGAAGGAAGGCTGGCGGGAGCAGGTGAAAGTGGTGCTGCACCTTCGCGCCGTGGGCGGCGATGACGCCCTCCGCGTGGGCATGGCCCTTGAGAACTTCAACACCGACTACGTGCAGTCCATCTCCGAGCATAAGACCCTGGACAGCTGGCAGAACCCCCACGGAAACCTGCCTCAGTGGCTCCAGGCCGTACGCTTCCAGGAGAATTCCGTGCACTATGACCATGTCTCGAACAGCGTCTATGACCGCGAGACCCTGCGCCCGGCTGTGGAAATCGGCCAGCTGCAGGCCTTCAACGGCAAGAAGTGGGATAAGGTGGCCGGTACGGAGGTATACCAGTACAAGGACGACCGCGGCCGTCTCACGGACCACGTGATGAACCCCGCCCTGCGTCTGTGGGACGGCTGGAAGACCCCCGACAAGAAGCAGTACAAGCCGGAGCTGGAGAACGTGAAGGAGCCCTATTCCTTTGCCCAGTTCTCTGCCAAGACCTTCTACAATACCATCCCCGGTTTTGTGAACGTGGCCGGCGGCCTCTACACCTACACCGTCATCTATCACATGAAGCCCCGTGCGGAGATGACGCCTCAGGAGCGCGCCGCTGCCAAGCAGAACATGATTGACGCCGTCTATAACACTACTTCCCAGAACTTCTTCATCGTGAAGGGCAACTGGGCTCCCGTAGGCCTCAAGGGCTACAAGCCCCTGGACTACAGGACCCGCGACAACCATGTCTATTCCACGGAGTACGACAAATTCTTCGCCCAGAATGCAGAGAATCTGGTGGAGGACATCCCCTACGTGGCCAAGAACGGCCAGGTATGGGCTTTCAAGGCCCCCGTCCTCACCCGTCACCTGTGGGAGATGAACTTCTTCGCCAACGCCTATCCCCACTACCACGAGTTCGTGGAAAGCCAGGGTAAGGAGCACCAGAACTGGTATAACGAAGACGTAGACTACACCTACCTCTCCTGCGAGTGGTAGAACACTGATACGATAACCCGCCTGCGATGGATTATTACGTACTGAGCAGGTATGCGTACCTGAAGTATTATTTCCTGATCCTGTACTACCGGTTGACTGAATATCCTCCGGCAGTACAGGCTTGGGCTGTATTTACTGCGGTGTGCCTGATCCTGATGGTGAGTATCGTGCTGGGGAATGTGGTCAGGGTTATCCGCGCGAGTGCCGATAACCGGGCCGTCGAGCGCAACCGGGAAAAGTATTCAGAGAAAGTGAAGGAAGTAGCCCTTACCGAGCGCACCATGGAGCCGGCCGAGATATCGGAACTCCTCAATCTTCCCAAGAACTTCAAGATGCACGAGCGCCAGAACCAGCACTTCGTCCCCATGCTCATCGAGCTGTACCGCCGGTATGGCAGCCAGATGAACCGGGCCAACTGGCAGCGCGTGCTGCAGGTACTCAAGATGCCCGCTTACTTTGATGCCCAGGTGCGTTCCCGTTCCAAGCGCAAGCGTGTGGTCGCGTTCAAGAACGTGGCCGATATGGACGCTAACCTCAAGGAAGCTGTCGCATCCCGTTACCTGTTTAACAAAGACCGCAAGCTGCAGAACAACGCACGGCTCCATGCCGCCCGCTTTGGTACTTCCTATCCTTTCAAGGTGCTTTTGGACGACCCTAACCTGGTATTCACCGAGGAAATGGTGGTGAAATACCACAATGTGCTCGTGTACCGCCAGGCCAACGGCATGTCCATGCCCAACTTTATCCACTGGTGCAACCGCACTCCCGTCAATGAGGAACTGCGTATTTTCGCCATCAACGAGATCCGTCTGTTCCGCCGCCGCGAAGACTGCCCCGAGATGCTTTCCATGCTGCAGAACTCGCGCGAGGAACGCTTCTCCTGCGCACTCATCCGTGCGCTCGGGGACATGGAATACGTTCCCGCGGAGAAAGAGTTCTGCCGCCGCTACCTGAGCGCGTCCTACACGGAGCGCCAGCAGCTGGCGACAGCCCTCGGCCAAATCAACTCCGGTAATCCGGAGGTCCTGAAGTTCCTGGAAGACGACTTCCTCCAGACTACCGACGCCGTGACGCGCATGCTGCTTCTGAGGACCATCCGTGGCTACGGAGAAATTGGCCGGGAAGCCTACGAACGTCTCAAGCGGGAAACCCCCAAGGCGTTCGCTATCTTCTACGAACATATTGAGTGTGACCTGATAGACAGTTCCAGATATGCCTGAGTGGGTTTACGATGCGTTCAGCTATTTTGTGATGGCGTACTCCGCCTTTATACTGGGGAGCTACGTGTTTTTTTCTATCCTGGCTTTCCTGGAGCACAAGAAGCACTACACCTATCACGACGACGACTACACCATCGAAGAGCTCAAAAAGAGCCCTTACACTCCGGGTATATCCATTGTGGCGCCGGCCTATAACGAGGAAAAGACCGTTATCACCAATGTGCAGTCGCTGCTGAGCCTGGACTACCCTGACTTTGAGGTGGTCATCGTGAACGACGGCTCCAAGGACCGCACGCTGGAGCTCCTCATCGAGAACTTCGAGCTGGTGAAGGTCCCCTACGCCTATATCGAGAAAATCAAGACCAAGCCCTTCAAGGGCCTCTATAAGACAAAGAGCGACAACCCCGCCTTCAAGCGGCTCACCGTGGTGGACAAGGTGAACGGCGGCACCAAGGCCGATGCATCCAATGCCGGCGTGAACGTGGTGTCCAACAAGTTCTTCGTGTGCACCGACGTAGACTGCGTGCTGGAGAAGAACGCCCTCTACCGCATGATCTGGCCCACCATGGCCAGCACCCGCCGCGTGATTGCGGTATCGGCCACCATGCGCATGAGTAACGGCTCGCTGGTGGAAGACGGCAAGATGGTGGACCCCCGCCCGCCGCACGATTTTATCCCGCTGTTCCAGGACCTGGAGTACACCCGTTCCTTCCTCATCGGCAAGACGGCCCTCAGCCGCATCAATGCCATGCAGAACGTATCCGGCGGCTTTGGTATGTTCGACCGCGAGGTGGTGATCAAGGCCGGCGGCTACGACGGAGACTCCTTTGCCGAGGACATGGACATGGTGGCCCGCATGATCCGCTACATGTGCGACTCCGGCGAGGACTACCGCGTGGTCCAGATTCCCGAGACCTGCTGCTGGACGGAAGGACCGCCCAACTTCAAGGTGCTCAACCGTCAGCGTACGCGCTGGGGCCGCGGCCTGTTCCAGTTCTTCACGGTGCACCGCGACATGCTCTTCAACCGCAACTACCGGCAGTACGGCATGTTCACCCTGCCGTATATTCTCATATTTGAACTGCTGGCGCCCGTCATCGAGTTCCTGGGCTATCTCATGATAATCTCGCTGCTGGTGCAGTGGGCCATCAACTGGAATACGGTATGGATTGCATTCCTGGGCCTCTACGTTTTTGCGCAGCTCTTGACCGTCACCATCATCTCCTACGATGTGTGGGTGGGAACCTCGTTCAAACGCAGGACAGACTACCTGTGGTTTGTGCTGGCGTCGCTGCTGGAACCGCTCTTTTATCATCCCATCAACGTGTGTTTTTCCCTTCGCGGCTATGTGAAGCAGATTCTGGGTACGCAGATGGTCTGGGGTAACATGACCCGTAAAGGTGTCCAGAGCGCGAAGAAACCCGCCGCTCCCGCATCCGTCGCGCAGGCGAAATCGGCCGAGGCCGCTGAGGCTGCGGCATCGGCCGAAAACAAGAAAAAGGAGGAAAATGCCCATGCGTAAGTGTGGACTTGTCATATTGACCATTTTGGTATCGGCTTCCGTCTTTGCCGCTCCGCCGCCCCAGAAGGGATACGGCAAGCGTCGTGAAGACTCCAAGGGGCTGCTGTTCAAGCGCCGCCAGCCTGCTGTCTATTACGTAGATCAGGTGACCAACCTGTTTTCGCAGCACCGTTGGGCCCGGGGCAAGGAGCTCCTGGACGAGAGCCTGGAAATGTATCCGGAAGAGGCTGCGCTGCAGTATCTGGCCGGCCGATATTGGTGGAACGGCAAGAACTATGACCGCGCCCGCTACCACCTGGTGAAGGCGTGCCAGATCAACTATCACTACGTAGATGCCAAGACGCTCCTGGTGAACATCGAGGAAATTACCGGCAACTACTCGTCGGCCATCTGCTACGTGAACGAGCTATTGGAGGTGAATCCCTACTGGAAGGGACTGTGGCTGAGGAAGGTTGACCTCTACAAGAAGATGGGAAACTTCGAGGAAGCCAACGCGCTCCTGCAGCGTCTGTCACAGATTTATCCCACCGACGCCTCCCTTACCGGAGACTACTTCGAGGTGCTGGAGTCTACCTATCAGCAGGCCCGCCTGGCCGGTGACATGAACGCCGCCGAGGACGCGCTCAAGGAAATCGTGCGCATCACCCCTTCGGATGCTGACTACCAGATTGCCTACGCCAACATCCTGGCGCAGCAGGGACGCATCGGAGACGCGCTGGACAACCTGGCCTTCGCCATCAACGCCTCGCCGGGCAACGTGCTCCTCATCCGCAAGGCCACCGACCTCATGCTGGCCGATGGAAAATCGGCCGAAGCCCTGGCCCTGGCCCGCACCCAGTGGGAAGAGCACAAGACCCGGGAACTGAAGGAGGTGTACGACCACGTCCTTTCCGAGAGCGCCAAGCAGCAGGAAGAGAACGACCCTTACTCCATGTACACGCGTGTGTACAAGACCGAACACAGCTATTCGGCCCTGCAGTACCTGCTTTCGCATGCGACCATGAAGGGCTATTACGACGATGCCCTCTTCTACATCAAGGAGGCCCGTACCATGCGCGGAGACCGTGCTAAATGGTATATGATGGAGTATGAGGTGTATGAGCGCATGGGCCGGCACGACAGTTCGGCCAAGGTGCTCGAGAAGGGCATTGCGAAGTTCCCCGACGACTACGACCTCAACCTGGCCTCCTGCCGCATCAAGCTCATGGAGGGAGGAGACCTTATGTCGGAAGGCGCCTACAGCCAGGCCATTCCGGTGCTGGAGTTCGTGCGCAGGAAAAGCGTAGACCCGGATCTGAAGAGCGTGGCGGTGCGCCGCCTTGCCACCTGCTACCGGGAGACGAACCAGATGGACCTTGCCATCCTGATGCTGCGTGAGCGCCTGAGGACAGACCCCGAGTACCAGGTGACGGTGGACTATGCCTCGCTGCTGGTGAAGCAGGGAAAGCCCGAAGCGGCCCTCCAGGCCATCCAGGCTTCCTATGACAGTGCAGCTGACACCCTTTCCATGCGGGCGCTCGGAAACGCCTACAAGGAGACCGCCTATCCCTACCTGAAGGAAAAGCTCGCCAGCGGTTCCGTGAACGGACTGCAGCCGGTGACCGATATGATCCTGTCCATCGACCCCCGCGACTACTGGGGCCTGCGCTATTCGCTGCGCACGGCCGACGACCCGCTTCCGTACGCGCTCCGGGGCATGCGGGTCTATCCCGACGACCTCACGTTCCCCATCAAGGCAGCCAACGAGCTGGCGGAGCGGGGGCACAACGAGCGTGCCCTCAATCTCCTCCGCGACTACCTGGAGGACTTCCCGGCCGATGACGACCTCCAGCGCACCTATGTCGGCATTTCCGACAAGGTGGGCAGCCAGTTGTTCAAGGACAAGAACTACACCCGCGCCGAGGCCGTGCTGGACTCGGCCCTCGCGGTGCGCCCGCTGGACCCGTCCATCCGCTATACCCGCGGCCTGCTCTACGAGCGGCAGCATGAGTGGGACCTCGCCTACGATTACCAGAAAGAGTACAAGCCTTCGGTGCTGGAAGAAGGGGAGTTCAAGGCCCGCATGAACAACATCCGCTCGCGAACGCTTCACAATACCATCGATGTGGGGGCCGATGTGTTCCGCTTCACCGACAACCAGCATCTGATGGGCATGGCCAGCCTGGGCTATACGCGTTCGTGGACCGGCAATGAGCTGGAGCTCCGCGTGAACTACACGGGGCGCGACGCCGACTACGACAGCGAGGAGAAGATGTACAATTCCGTGGGCGGACAGGGCCTGCAGTTTTTGGGCGGCTGGTCCCATGACTTTGGCTCTGTGGTAACGCTCAAGGGCTCTACTTCCTATGCAACGGCGTATTTCCCGCGCTGGACGGCCGATGCCGACTTTACCTGGCACCTGCCCCGGGACTGGGATCTGGAGACTATGTTCGCATACCGCTTCATGCGGGACGGCTCTTCCATGTATTCGGGGACGCTGGGCCTGTTCCATGGCTGGGAGCGGATGTATGCGGGGGCCAAGGTTACGGCCGGTGCCCTGCACGACCTATTCTTCTACAATGCGCAGGCGCGCTTCCGCTTCTATCCCGTGGATGGAGGCCGCTCCTACGTGGAGGTGCAGGGAGGAGCCGGAACGGCCCCCGAGCTCACGTTCCTCAACTACTACTACAACTCCTCCATCTACAACAACCTCAACTCCTATGTCGCCGCCACGGGTTCGTGGGCGGTGACCTACAACCTGGCGCTCCAGCTTTCCGTCACCTGGAATACCATCTACGACCAGCGCACTACCGTCACTTACCGTAATATGTTCGTTGCCCATGTCTCTGTCGCGATTTCTTTCTAGCATAGCAGCCGGTATTCTCCTTACCTTCTCCTGCGCATCCATCACGGGAGGGGAGATGGCCGTGCATACGTACTATATCCATCCCGAGGTGCCCGGACGCACGCTGGACACCAAGATGTCGGACTACCTCAAAAAGCACCTCCAGAACCGCACGGAGGCAACCATCCTTGACAAGGCGGGCACGGAGGTGACGGTGCACATCGGCCCCGATGTGGGAGGGGACTATGCCTTCGAGCACACGCCGTCGGGGTATTACCTGGCCGCGAAGGACGAGCGCACCTTTACCTGGCTGGCCTACCAGTTCATCAAGATGGCGGGCCGGCAGGACAAGGGCATCATCACCGACGACCTTCCGCCCTTGCTTCTGAGCGGCCGCGACACGCTGGTCACGTTCCCCTTCGAGTACCGTGACCTGTACATGCCCACCAACCAGAACCCGGACATGACCTACCTCCTGGCTCTCCACAACCTGGAAATGGACTGGGGTATCTGGGGACACAACCTTTCCCGCGTGCTGGGCAGTAACGGAGACCTTTCCTTCGGCTACCAGAACATGGACCAGGAAATCCTGGCCCGGACGGGCGGCCTGACCCACGCCAACCAGTTCTGCTTCTCCTCCGACAAGCTCTTTGACCTTACGGTGCAGTTCATCCAGGACCAGTATGGAGATGGAACGGAGACTCCTTACCGTATGACTATCGGCCCCAACGATAACAACATCGTGTGCATGTGCCGGCGCTGCGAGGCGGCGGGCAACAAGCCCGGCAACGCCATGCCGGCGGTCCTGAGTTTCGTAGAACGGCTGGCGGCGCGTTTCCCGAACCACACTTTCTTCATTCCGGGCTATTCCACCACATCGGCCCTCCCGGACCATCCGCTTCCTCACAATGCGGGAGTGTTCCTGTCGGCCATCGACTATCCGCGCTCGATAGAGGATACGCCGGCCGCGAAGGCTTTTTTCAAGCTCCTGGAGGACTGGCAAAAGGTGACGGACAACGTGTACATCTGGGACTATGTGAACAACTTTGACGACTATCTTTCCCCGTATCCAGTGCTTTATGTGATGCAGAAGCGCTTCCAGGAGTACCGGAAGAGGGGAGTGAAAGGCATTTTCCTCAACGGCAGCGGCTATTTCTACTCCAACCAGCAGGAGATGTACTCCTTTGTGCTGGCGAACCTTCTCCTGGACCCCGACGCCGACATCCGGCGCATGGTGGAGGAGTACTACCGGGATGCCATGCCGCACATCGGCTCATTCTATATGTCCTACCTCATGGGTCTGGAAGACCGCGCCCGGCGCTCGGGCTCCGAGCTTCCGCTCTACGGCGGCATGGACGAGGCCGTGAAGACCTACCTCAACGAGCGGGACTTCCGTGAGTTCTACTACGTTTTCCTCCGGGCCTCCGAGATGGAGATGACGCACCGGGAGCGGGTCCTGTATGAGAAGACGCGGCAGTTCGTGAGTTTCTCCTTCCTGGAGATGTGCCGGCTCAACGGGCTCAAGCCCGGCGGATTCGCCGAGCAGGTGGGCAACGAGTGGGTGGTGAAGCCCGAGGTGTGGGCCGCGGTGGAAGACCTCAAGATGATGACCGACGAGGACGACGTGTATCTGCTCACCGACAACGAGAACACTTCCATGGACCACATGGACCGCGTGAACGAGAGCGGTGTGTATGTGGCCGACTACGAGAACGAGGTGGAGCTGTGGCTGAGCGGCCAGATGTGGATGCAGGACCATCTCCTGCGCCAGCCGCTGCGCGTGCATGCCGGCGAGCAGCTTTTCTCCACGCATTACCTCACCGACGGCGTGGCGGGCATCTCGCAGAACTACCACTGGGGCTGGCAGATCTATCCGCAGGCCGACTGCTATATCGAGCTTCCCGCAGAGGCCGTGTCGGGAAAGACCGGCGAGATGACCATCTCCTTCCTCAACAGCGAGCGGCATCGCATGGCGCCGCCTTCGGCCGTGGAAATCTGGGCCGATGACCGCCTGCTGGTAACGCTTCGCCGGGAGGGGCTGGGCAGCTACTTCGACGAAGGGGAGCGGGTGATCTTCAAGGGCAACGTGGGCTTCGGCCGGCCTTCCCACGTGACGGTGCGCCTCAAGGAATCCCACGCCCGGAACTTCGGCATTGACGAAATTTTCTTCCGCTAGAATGAAACGGTTTCTTTATATATGGGTTTTCTTCCTGGTCCTTGCGGGCTGCACCACGCGGGTGCAGTACACGACCGTTGAAATCCGGGATCCTGTTCGTCACTACTATCCCATCCTGCAGGGACAGGAGCTTACCGTGAACATCCGCGTGAACAATACGGGAAAGGTGCCGCTGGTGATCCGGGATATCCAGCCCTCGTGCGGCTGCATCATAATGGACGGAGACCAAGAGCGGGTGGTGCCGCCCGAGCGTTTTACATATGTGACGCTCCGGTATGATTCCCGCAAGAATGTGGGACGCGTGGAACACTCCATCCGGTTCTGGGGGAATATCGCACCCTCCGGCATGGCGGAACTGCGTTTTGACGTCCATGTCGTTCCCGATGCCAATTATCACCACGACTACGAGGAGATGTACGACAAAGAGGAAAGTGCCCGGAAGCTCCGGGAGTACTTCCGGAAGTCCGGAGAGACCACGGGTCTGGGCTATTACGTGGATCGTTAACAATACCCTGTTGAAAAGTTTTGCGGGCAAAGTTTGCTGAAGAGGGATTATTCAGCTAACTTTGCCCGGTCATAATCTTACCTTGGAGACTTTTTAACCTATTTATATTTTATGACACACAATCAGCAGGCCATCTACGATGCCCGTACCTTAGGTAAGGGCAAGATGCTTACCCTGGGGCTTCAGCACATGTTTGCCATGTTCGGAGCCACTGTCCTTGTCCCGGTCATCACCGGGCTCAGCATGAGTGCCACCCTCCTGTTCGCCGGTCTGGGTACGCTCATTTTTCATTTACTTACCAAGATGAAGGTGCCGGCTTTCCTCGGCTCGTCCTTCGCTTTCCTCGGCGGCTACGCAGCGGTAGTCTCCATGGGTGAAGCCCAGGGCCTGAGCGCCGCGGAATCTCTTCCCTATGCCTGCATCGGAGTATTCTCGGCAGGCATTATTTATTTCATCCTGGCTGCATTCTTCGCTGCTTTCGGCGCCCGCAAGGTGATGCGCTTCTTCCCGCCCATCGTGACGGGTCCCATCATCATTGCCATCGGCCTTACCCTTTCCGGAAGCGCCATCTCCAACTGCAACCAGAACTGGTGGATCGCCGTGCTTGCCATTGCCATCATCGTGGTGTGCAATATCTGGGGTAAGCGCATGATCAAGATCATCCCCATCCTCATGGGTGTGCTTGGCTCTTATCTGGTGGCTGCCTGCTTTGGCCTGTGTGATTTCTCCGCCGTGAAGGAGGCTGCCTGGGTCGGCCTTCCTTTCCACTGGGAGAATACCGTTTTCCATGTGTTCAAGAATCCTAACTGGGGCCTTGTTGTGAGCGCCGTCATCGCCATTGTTCCCATTTCGCTGGCTACCATGATGGAGCATATCGGCGACATGTGCGCCATTTCCTCCACCACCGGTATCAACTACCTGGAGGATCCGGGCCTGCACCGCACCCTCATGGGAGACGGTCTGGCTACTTCCCTGGCTTCCCTGTTCGGCGCTCCCGCCAACACCACTTATGGTGAGAACACGGGCGTGCTCAACCTTACCAAGGTGTACGACCCCCGCGTCATCCGCATCGCCGCCTGCTTTGCCATCGTGCTCAGCTTCTGCCCCAAGTTCAGCGCCCTTATCAGCTGCATGCCGGCTGCTACCATCGGCGGTGTGTCCCTGGTGCTCTACGGTATGATTTCCGCCGTGGGCGTGCGCAACGTGGTGGAGAACAAGGTAGACTTCACCAAGAGCCGCAATGTCATTGTGATGGCCCTCATCCTGGTGCTTGCCATCGGCATCAAGTACGGCGCTAACGACTCCATCTCCCTGGGCTTCACCAGCCTCAGCGGTCTGGCCCTGGCTGCCCTGGTGGGCGTGGTGCTCAACGCCGTGCTGCCGGGCAAGGACTACGAGTTCGGTGCCAACCCCGATGCCGACAAAGCCGTCAATTTTGAGATCAATCCCTCTTTGAGGAAATAATAACAAAACCCATAAACTACGTTTTATGAACAAAAAAACTATCCTTGCCGTTGCTGTGGCAACGCTTGCTCTTGGCCAGGTGGCCAAGGCCCAGACCAATCTCCAGGTTTTCTACGATTTTGGTAAAGATCGTGGACATTTCACCACCACTCTCGAGGGCTTCTACAATGACAACTGGGGAAACACCTTCTTCTTCATTGACTACGACTTCAATGACAAGGTGAATGACAAGAAAGTAGGCCCCAGCGGCTCCTACATGGAGATTGCCCGCTGCCTCAATTTCTGGCAGAACACTCCTGTGGCACCCCTCAGCCTGCACGTGGAGTACAATGGCGGTATCAACTTCAAGGCTTCCAATTTCCTCGTGGGTCTTGACTACTTCCTGCACAGCAAGGATTTCAAGAATACCTTCAACTTCAAGCTTCTCTTCAAGACCTTCAACGGCATTGCTTCCAGCGATGTTCCCTTGCAGTTCACCTTCGTGTGGGGCATGCAGGATCTCTTCGGTGTGGAAGGCCTCCGCTTCAGCGGCTTCGCCGATGTGTGGGGAGAGAATGTCGTGAACTTCATGGAAGGCTCCACGCAGGCCCGCAAAGTGGTTTTCATCTCCGAGCCCCAGCTGTGGTACAACGTGGGTAAGTTCTTCGGCTGCCCCAACCTCAACCTGGGCGGCGAGGTAGAACTCTCTGCCAACTTTGCCGGTTACGACGGTTTCAAGGTGCGCCCCTGCCTGGGTGCCAAGTGGGTCTTCTAAATCTGACTGAGTCATGAAACCTGCTTTCGAGAAACTTTTCGGTTTTGATTCGAAGGTGAACAGTGTCCGCACGGAAATCCTTGCGGGCATTACCACTTTCCTTACCATGGCCTACATCCTGGCCGTGAATCCCAGCATCTTCAGCGCCCTTCCCGGCATGCCTGCCGGCAGCGTATTCACCGCTACGGCTCTTGCTGCCATCATCGGTACGCTGGTGATGGCTCTCTATGCCAAGAAGCCTTTCGCCCTGGCTCCCGGTATGGGCCTGAACGCTTTCTTCGTGTTCACCGTATGCCTGGGCATGGGTTACACCTGGCAGTTCGCCCTTACGGCTGTTCTCCTGGAAGGTATCCTGTTCATCATCCTCACCGTTACCAAAATCCGCAGTTGGCTGCTCAGCGCCATTCCCGGCACCCTGAAGAAAGCCATCGGCGCCGGTATCGGCCTGTTCATCGCCTTCATCGGCATGCAGAACGCCGGTATCATCGTGAACAATGATTCCACCCTGGTGGGCCTTGGCAAGATCACCGAGGGAACCGCCCTTCTCGGCATCATCGGCCTGTTCATCACGGCCGGCCTCGTGATGGCCAAGATCCGCGGCGGTATCCTCTGGGGTATCCTCATCACCACGGTCATCGGCCTGTTTGTCAAAGATCCTGCAACGGGAGAGGCTATCACCAAGCTGAACGGTTTTGTTTCCCTGCCCGACAGCGTGGGCCCCATCTTCTGCAAGTTCGAGTGGCATAACATCTTCACCCTGGACATGCTGGTGGTTGTATTCACCTTCCTGTTCATTGACATGTTCGACACCATGGGCACCATCATCGGCGTGCATCAGGGTGCCGGCCTCATCCCGGATGACGGTCCCCGCGACAACGTCCCCGGTGCAGAGAAGATGTTCCTGGCCGACTCCATCGCTACCGTAGCCGGTGCCTGCCTGGGTACTTCCACCACCACCACTTATGTAGAGAGTGCTGCCGGCGTAGGTGAAGGCGGCCGTACCGGTCTCACCGCTTTCTCCACGGCCGTGTGCTTTGCCCTGGCCCTGTTCCTGAGCCCGCTGTTCCTGGCCATCCCCAGCGCAGCCACCGCTCCCGCCCTCATCATCGTGGGCGTGATGATGATGCCTTCCATCAAGCGCATCCACTGGGACGACTACTGCAAGGCCATCCCCGCCTTCATCACCATCATCATGATGCCCCTTGCCTACAGCATCTCCGACGGTATCCTCCTCGGTGTCATCTCCTACGTAGCCTGCCACGCCGTTGCCGGCCGCTTCAAGGACATCTCCATCACCATGTGGGTACTTGCCGTGCTGTTCATCTGCAAGTACATCTTCATCTAGCCTGAGGCCTAACTCGCTCAGCTAGAGCGTTTTATAGATTGTCGGGTGCACTTCGCGGTGCACCCGACAATTCGTAAGTAGCTGCCAGTCAGGAGTTTGCGTGTCACCCGACGTACTCGGAGGGCGGGACTCCAAACTGTTTCTTGAAGGAGGTGGAGAAGTGGGACAGGGTGTTGAAGCCCGTCATCCAGGCAATCTCGCTCATGTTGTGTTTACCCTCCTTCAGAAGGTCTGCGGCACGGTTGAGCTTGTAGCGCTTGAAGAACACTGACGGGTTTTCTCCGGTGAGGCCCTTTACCTTATAATAGAACTTGGTGCGGGAAATCTTCATCATTTCCGTCATGCGCACGATGTCAAGGTCTGCGTTGGCCAGTTCTTTCTCCATGAGGTCGTAGAGCTCCTGCATGAAGGCGGCGTCGCGGGGGGAGAGGGCCTCGGAGGAGAGTTCCTCCGTGGTAGTGACGCTGCCCAGCTGCCGGTGCAGCTTTTCGCGGTTCTCCAGCAGCGATTTCACGAGGGCCATGAGGTAGGCGGGCTGGAAAGGCTTGGTGACGTAGGCATCGGCCCCCTTGTCCAGGCCCTGCACCTGGCTCTCCACGGCTACCTTGGCGGTGACCAGCACTACCGGGATGTGGGAAAGCTGGAGGTCTCCCTTGATGCGGGAGCACAGCTCGTAGCCGTCCATGCCGGGCATCACGACGTCGGAGATGATGAGGTCTGCGGCGTCTTCCGCCATTCCCTTGAGGGCCGATTCGCCGTCGTAATAGAGTGAGACCTTGTAGTGCGGCTTGAGGAGCACCTTGAGGTAGTTGGCAATGTCAATGTCGTCGTCCACCACCACGATGTGCTTCTTGGCGGCTTCTTCCTCGGGGTTGTCTTCCACGATGGCTTCTGCAAGCGTGTGCGTCTGGAGCTGGGGCGCTTCGCTCACGCGCTCGTCCTGCGTGTAGGAGCTCTCGCTCACGGGCAGTACCAGGCTGAAGAGCGCGCCGCCCTCGGGCCGGTTCCACGCGCGGATGTATCCGTGGTGCAGGCCGCAGAGGACGCGCGCATAGTACAGGCCGATGCCGGAGCCCGCGAACTTCTTGCCCGCCTCCGACTGGTAGAAACGCTCGAAAATCTTCTCCAGCTGGTCTTCGTCAATGCCGGGACCGCTGTCGGCTACGCTGATCGAGGCCCACTGGGTGTCGGTGTCGGTGCTCACCAGCGGGAAGCGGCGGATGGCCTCGGCCCGGCTGAGTACGTCGAAGGAGAGAGAGACCTTGCCGCCCGAAGGGGTGAATTTGAGCGCGTTGGAGAGGAGGTTCATGACCACCTTCTGCACTTTGTCGGCGTCTACCCACATCTCGAAAGGCTCCTCCAGGCCGTAGGTGCCCAGTTCGATGCCCTTGCTGCGGGCGTTGAAGCCGAAGAGCTCGGCGGTGTCCCGGAGCGGCTGTATGATGTCCATGTGAGCCACTTTCATCTGCAGCTTGCTGTTGCCGATGCGGTTGAAATCCAGCAGCTGGTTCACCAGCGACAGCAGCCAGGTGGCGTTGCGCCGGATAATGTCCACGAGCTTCTTGTCCTGGCCTGCAATGCTTTCCGACTCCGAGAGCTGCTGCGCCGGACCCGCAATCATGGTGAGCGGCGTACGGAACTCGTGGGCCACGTTGGAGAAGTAGTTCATCTGGATCTTGTTGAGCTCTTTCTCGGCCTGCTGGGCTTCCTCGGCCCTTTCGCGCTCGCGGCGCACCTGCCAGATGCGGCGGGCCGCCTCCTTCCGCACGCGCTGGACATGACGGATGAAGGTGTAGAGCACAAAGAGGAGCAGAAGGCCGATGAGCGTCCACAGAATCCAGGCCCACCAACTGTTCTGCCAGGGCGGCAGCACGCGGATGTTCAGGCTTTCCTCCGTCTCGGTAATGGTGTGGCTGCCGTTGGCGATGGTGACGCGCAGCTTGTAGCGGCCCGGCGGAACGTGGGCGAAGTAGGCGTTGCGGCGTGTATTGATACGGACCCAGTCCTTGTCAAAGCCTTCCAGCTTGTAGGCATAGCGGATTTGCTCGAATTCGCTGAAATCCAGTGCCGAGAACGTGATGTCAAAGGCATTGTGGTTGTGCCTGATTACGACATCGGGCTTTTCGGAGAGCAGTTTGCTGATGGGACCGTCGTCGGAGGGACGCACCAGCTGGTTGTGGATGGTCAGGTACTCGAAGACGATGGGGACGGTGCGTTTGGCGGGGGCGTCCAGCGGGTTGAAGCAGGTGAGCCCGTGCGTGCCGCCGAAAACGAGCGTACCGTCCGGCATGATGCACGACGCGCGCTCCGAGTACTGGTCTCCGCCGGTACCATCGGCCCCGGTGAAGTGGATGAAGCGGTGCGTGGTGCGGTCGTATTTGGCGAGCCCGTTCATGGTGGAGACCCAGATATTGCCCTGGAGGTCTTCCTCGATGGAGCAGACGTCCAGGCAGGGGATGCCGTCCATGGTTGTTTTCTTGCCGGTTTTCTCGTCGCAGAAGATGAGGCCGTTGGAGATGGTACCCAGCCACATGTCTCCGGCGCTGTCCCGGAACATGCGTGTGGGGATGATCACCGAGCGGCGGATGGTGGCTTTCTGTTCCTCGTCCATGATGAGCCGCTGTTTCACGTCCAGGGTGTAGGTGTTCACTGTGACGGGCGCCTGGTTGAAGCAGGCGGCTTCCAGGCGGCCGGCCTCTATCATGCGCATCTCGGGTACGTAGGTCCAGGTGCCGGGCGTGGCAATGTTCACGGTCTCCCGGCTGCGGGTGGCTTTGTCATAGCGGATGAGGGTGGAGGTGTAACCGCCCACCCAGATGCGGCCCTGGTCGTCCTCGGTGATGGACAGGGGATTGTTGCAGTAGAAAAAGTCCACCTCGCGCAGGTTCTTTCCGTCCCAGGCGCAACGCGTTGCCCGCATCTTGGTGGAAAAGAGCAGCCACACTTCTCCGGAGGAGTCACAGAAGACCTTGTTGGAACGGATGTAACCCACGGTGCTGTCCGGAATAAGGTGGTCAATATCCACTTCCTGCAGTTTTCCCTCTTCCCAGCGGTAGTACCACAGGCCATCCCGGAGGGTGGAAATCCAGAGGTTTCCGGAGGCGTCGGGGCACAGGGAAGTGACGGTCTTGTCCCTGAAGGCATTGACGAGGGACCGGTTGCCGCCGAACAGTCCCTTGATATTATGGGAGACGCTGTATCCCTTGTCGGTGGTGCCGAACCAGAGGTTGCGGCGGCTGTCCTGGAAGATGGTGCGGACCTCGGCGTCGGGGATGGTATAGGGGAAGTTGTCGTCGGTCTGGAAAAGGAGCTTGTCCAGGTTCTTCTGATAGAGGTAGAAACCCTTGCCGATGACGTTGAGGAGCATGCTGCCGGCGTCGATGGGGAAGAGGATGTCCACGTCACCGCCCATCAGGCGCTTCTCTGCCTGGATGGGGGCGGGAATGGGCTGCCAGGAGAAAGTGGCCGTGTCCATGATGGCCAGCCGGCCCATGCCGGAGACCCAGACGGTGCCGTCCTGGGCATCGGCGATGTGGTATGCCTGGAAGCCGGTGCGGGCCGAAGAGAGGAGGCTCCAGTCCTGCGTGCTGTAACAGTTGAGGATAAAGCCGTTGCCGGTGATGACCCACAGGCGGTCTTCGTGGTCCAGTGTCATGCTGGTGGCGCCGAAGGCGTTGAGCTCCCGGAAGACGGGCAGGATGATGTCCTGGTCCGGGAAATAGCAGTAGAGGGAGCTGTTGTTGGAGAAAAGGACTTTGCCGCTGCGGGTTTCGAGGAGGGTTCCCATGCTCAGGGTGCCGTCTTCTACCGCTACCCGGTGGAAATTGCCCTGGTCGGTGGTGAAGGCGACACCATTGACGGTGGCTACGCACAGCCGGCCGTCCTGCAGGGCGTGGATGGCGTTGATCTGGTTGTCGGGGAGGCCGGTTTCGTCGTCGGTGCAGAAGAACTGCAGGAACTCGTGGCCGTCGAAGCGGTTGAGGCCGCGCTGGGTGGCCATCCAGATGTGACCCTGGCTGTCCTCGGCAAAGGCGTTGACACGCTGGTTGGACACGTACGGGGCCATCACGACGCTTCCTTCGGCCGGGGTGGGTACTTCACCTCCGTTATAAGTGGAACAGGCGCTAAGGGTTAGAATAGACAGCGCCAGTATGATGGATGGGCTCTTTCTCATAGCTGCAAAAATAGGTATTTTTTGCGATATGGGAAAGGTTGGTGAACACTTGAACAAGCAAACAAACAATTGAAAAAATGAAAAAGACTCTCTTGTGTCTTTTCCCCAATTTTGCAATCGTAAACCAGTAAACTAAAACCATGTCTTACAAACCAGGCTTAACTATTCTTGTGGCCTCCCTCCTTGCCTTCGCTTGCGGCTCGCCCGTTACGCGCAGTGCGAAGGAATGTGTCTCCCCGCTGGAGACATCGGCCAAAACTTCTGCCGTGACCATCAAGAGCGGCCCCGTCTGCGGCTATGTGGACGATGGCGTATATATATATAAAGGTATCCCGTACGGGGAGGCGGAGCGCTTCATGCCGCCCGTGGACCCCAAGCCCTGGACGGAGCTCCGTCCCTGCCGCTCCTACGGCCCCGTGTCCCCGCACCCCGCGCGCAGCGGCTGGCGGGACGACAACCAGGCCTTCACCATGCACTGGGACGACGGATACCCCGGCGAGGACTGCCTCCGCGTGAACGTGTGGACGTCGCGCATCAAGGCCGATGCCAGGATGCCCGTGATGGTATGGCTGCACGGCGGCGGCTTCTCCGAGGGCTCTTCCCAGGAGCAGGCCGGCTACGACGGCACCAATCTGGCCCGCGACCACGGAGTGGTGGTGGTGTCCCTGAACCACAGGCTCAACGCCCTGGGGTTCCTGGACCTGAGCGCCTATGGCGCCCGCTATGCCTATAGCGGAAATGTAGGCATGCTGGACATCGTGAAGGCCCTGGAATGGGTCCGCGACAATATTTCTGTGTTCGGAGGAGACCCGTCCAATGTGACCATCTTTGGCCAGAGCGGCGGTGGCGGCAAGGTGACAACCCTGATGGCCATGCCCTCGGCCAAAGGTCTCTTCCATAAAGCCATTGTGCAGAGCGGCTCCATCTTTACCCTGATGGATCCCAAGTATTCCCGCCGTATCGGCGCGGCCACCGTGGCTGGCCTCGGCATTTCACCGTCGCAGATCGATAAGCTGGCCGATGTCCCCTATGAGAAACTCCTCGCAGCCTATACCGTCGCCCTGGAGAAGGTGCGGGGAGAGGCGAAGACGGACGGCGCGTTTCCATCGGCCTTCCTCGATGGCTTCATCTTCGGGCAGATGCCCGTGGTGGACGGAGAGGTGATTCCCGCGCAGCCGTCATCGGCCCAGGCCCTTGCGCTCTCGAAAGGCATTCCTACTATTATCGGTACGGTGTACAATGAGTTTACTCCTACGCAGGAGGATCCCATTTTCAGGCCCCTGGCGCTACAGCAGGCCGCGGACCGCTCTACTGCTGGCTGCGCGCCCGTGTACTTCTACCGCTTTAATTGGAAAACGCCCGTGCTGGACGGGGCCATGGGGAGCCCGCACTGCATTGAGATTCCCTTTGTGTTTGACAATGTGCTCCGGCACCGCACGTTTACCGGCGGGGGAGAGGATGCCGTGGAGCTGGGCCACCGCGTGAGCCGGCTATGGACATCGTTCGCGCGCACGGGAAAGCCTTCGGCCGAGGGGATGCCCGAGTGGGAACCGTGGCCGGCGAAGCTGAAGATTAACATTGAAACCATACTTGTAAAATGAAAAAACTGATTCTGATGGCTGCCGCGCTGGCAGTGGTGGCCTGCGGTACCTCCAGCACCAAGGACAACGATCCCTGGGGAAAAGTAGACCCCGACAAGACGCCGAAGCAGTCTTCGGTATATGACTGCACCCTGCACAGTAACAGCATGAACCGGGATATGACTTATTCCGTCTATCTGCCGGCAGACTACGATAAGACCAAAACCTATCCCATCTTCTTCCTTCTGCATGGTTACGAGGATGGCAACCAGAACGCCACGCACAACCGCTGCTGGCTGGACAAGGGCAATGCCGCCAAGATCGCCGACGATTACATCAAGGCCAACGGCGTTTCCATGGTGATCGTGATGCCCAACGGCCTGGACAAGTTCTATATGAATGACGGGTATGAGAAATATTTCGAAGAGGAGCTGATCCCGCATGCCATTTCCGAGTACCACGGGAATGGAAAGTGCGCCATCGGCGGTCTGTCCATGGGCGGCTTCGGCACTCTGTTCCATGCGCTGAAGTATCCCGCCAAGTTCACCTATGCCTATGCCATGAGCCCGGCCGCCAAGGTAGACTGGGGTGTCATGAAGGTGGACCCGAAGGATTTCATCGGCCTTCAGGAAGACAAGTCCGTCTTCCCTCCCTTTACCATCGAGGTGGGCCAGCAGGACTACACGGTGAACAACAACGATTCCAAGACGCTGTACCGTACCATGACGCAGAACGGTATCGAATGCGAATGGATCGAGCGGGAAGGCACGCACGACTGGCCTTTCTGGAAGGCCTGTCTTCCCAAAGCCCTGCGCAAGGTGGGCGCATCGTTCAAATAAGAAAACATTTGAACAAGTGAGAATGTGTTGCAAATAGATTGTTTTTACATTTGCATCGATTAATAGACACAAAACAAACCAACCTTAATAACAAAAACCCAATGAAACGTATTCTTTCTACCCTTGCGCTCTGCGTGGCTTTTGCCGGCGCAGTGAACGCACAGGAACTGGCCAACTTCTCCTTTGGTGGCCGTGGCATGAAACCCATTGTTTCTCCCGAGATCCAGAATGACAGCGTCACCTTCCGTCTGAAGGCCGACTACGCTACCGTCGTGAAGCTCAGCGGCAGCTGGATGCCCAACCCCTGGGGCGGCACCATTGACATGCACCGCGGTGAGAACAATGTGTGGAGCGTAAAGATTCCGCTTCCTTCCCCCGAGATCTATACCTATAATTTTGTAGTGGACGGCGTGGCCGTGAACGATCCTCAGAACATCCTCGTTCAGCGTGACGGTACCCGTTTCCTTCCCATGCTCCTCGTTCCCGGCGAGCGCACGGAGAACTATGGTGAGGCTACGAAGCACGGTACTGTGAGCCATCCCTGGTACAGCAGCCAGATCCTCGGTATGGACCGTCGTCTTACCGTTTATACTCCTTACGGCTACGAGGCCAACCCCAAGAAGAAGTATCCCGTCCTGTACCTGCTGCACGGTGCCGGCGGCGATGAGGAAGCCTGGAGCTCCATGGGCCGCGCTGCCCAGATCCTGGACAACCTCATCGAGAAGGGCCTGGCCGAGCCGATGATCGTGGTCATGCCCAACGGCAACCCCAACCAGGCAGCTGCCCGTACCCTCAACATCCCCGAGAAGCCCATGGACTGGCGTGATCCCGCCTTCCGCGATGCTTATGTGAAGAGCCTCTGCACGGAAATCGTTCCCTTCATCGAGAAGAACTTCCGCGCTATCGCCAAGCCCTCTTCCCGCGCTATCGCCGGTCTTTCCATGGGTGGCGGCCACACCATCTCCGCTTCCATCCTCTATCCCGAGATGTTCGACTACATCTGCCCCCTGTCCGCTGCCGGTTCCGCTACCCCCGAGCAGATCGCTACCCTCAAGAAGGCTGGCGTGAAGCTTTACTTCCTGGCCTGCGGCAACACCGACTTCCTGTTCCAGGGTGCCGAGGAAATGCACGCCAAGCTCACCGAGCAGGGCCTGGAGCATGAGTACTTCGTTTCTGACGGCGGTCACGTATGGGCCAACTGGCGCCTGTACCTGAACACCTTCGCCCAGAAGCTCTTCAAGTAGACTCTTACTACTACTTCAATTAATAATAACTAACCATCCAACATGAGAAAATCTAACTTGCTTAAGCGAGTGATGTCCGTGGCCCTGGGATTCTTTCTGGGGGCATCGGCACTGCTGGCCCAGAACATCACGGTGACCGGTACGGTCACTGATGTGCAGAAGGAACCGATTATCGGTGCCTCTGTCATGCAGAAAGGAACAACGGTGGGCTCTGCTACCGACGTTGACGGTAAGTTTACCCTCGTCGTTCCCGAAGGTGCTGTTCTTGAGTTCTCTTCCATCGGCTTCGAGACCCGTACTCTCAAGGCCGAGGCCAAGATGAACGTCATCCTGGTGGAAGACTCAGAACTGCTGAACGAGACCGTGGTCGTAGGTTACGGCGTCCAGAAGAGGGAGTCCCTCACGGGCGCTATCACCCAGATCCGCTCCGAGGACATCGCCGCCACCAAGACGGCCGACGGTGTGGCTGCCCTCCAGGGTAAGATCCCCGGCCTGCTCATCACCCAGAACAGCGGTAAGCCCGGTGCTTTTGCCTCTGACATCAACCTCCGTGGTTTCGGTACCCCTATGGTCGTCGTGGACGGTGTTGTCCGTTCTACCACCCGCACTCGTAAGTCCACTACCTGGAACCAGAATCCCAACAATGTCGAGACCTATACGGACCTCTCCGTTCTCCAGGAACTGAATCCCGAAGACATCGAGAGCATTTCCGTGCTGAAGGACGCCTCCGCTACCATTTACGGTCTGGGCGCCCAGAACGGTGTGATCCTCATCACCACCAAGAAGGGCCAGATCAAGAAGCCCAGCGTGAACTTCAGCGCCAACCTCTCTCTGGCCGCTCCCGTCGTTCCCCGTCAGGTAGAAAGCTGGACCTCCTTCATGAAGTGGGAGAATGCCATGTCTGACGTAGGTAAGATGGGTCACCGCTGGGAGGATGCCCAGATTGCCGCCTATGAAAACGGCGATGCTACCTGGACCGACTCGAAAGGCAACGTCCACGATGCCATCTACACCGACTGGTACAACGAGATTTACCGCAAGGTGGCTGTGAACAAGCAGTTCAATATCTCCATCAGAGGTGGTAACGAGCTGGTGAACTACTACTTCGGTGGTGGTTATGCCGACGATAACCCTATCCTGAAGGGTGACTCCTATGGTTACAAGCGTTACAACTTCAACGCCAACGTGTCCGTGAAGCTCCTTCCGGAACTGACCATGAACTATGCCTCCAACTTCCGTCAGAGCTCGACCAATGGTATGGGTGACTTTGACCTGGACTGGAACATCTTCTACTACATCTATCAGTCCAATCCTACTGTGGGCGTTCATCCCAAGAACAATCCGGCCCACTATACGGATGTGGAAGAGCACCTGAACCCTGTGGCCCTGCTGGATACCGAAACCACCGGTTTCACCAAGACCGACCGCAAGGATTTCTCCAATACTGTTGACTTTATTTATGAAGCTCCCTTCCTGAAGGGCCTCAGATTCCAGGCTACCGGTGCCTACGACTTCGGCCGCAGCAAGCAGCGCACGCTGGTGAAGAGCTTCATGCTCTACGACTATGAGAGCGACGAGCCCGCCTACAAGTGGGATAATGCCCGTAACGAGACCGAATACGCCGAGATGTGGAACGATAACTCCCGTATCTATGGCCGTTTCCAGGCTATGTTCGACCGTCAGTTCGGCCGTCACAATGTGTCTGCCATGGTGGGCGCCGAACTTACCAGCATCACCAACGCCATGATCGGCGCATCCCGCTTCTATGGCCCGGACAAGTCCCAGTTCCTGTACACGCACGACGTGATCAACCGGGGTCTGGATTCCCGTGACGACAACCAGGGTACCCGCAGTACTACCCGTACCGCCGGTTACATCGGCCGTCTCAACTACAACTACATGGGTAAGTACCTGGTGGAACTCATGGGCCGTTACGACGGTAGCTACATGTACCAGCCCGGCAAGCGCTGGAGCTTCTTCCCCTCCTACTCCCTGGGTTGGCGTATCTCCGAAGAAAAATTCTTCAAGAACCTCTTCCCTTATGTGAACAACCTCAAGTTCCGCTGGTCCGACGGTTTCACCGGCTCCCCTCAGGGCAGCGCCTATGCCTACATCAATGGCTATACCTCCAGCGGCTCCTGGGTATTCTCCGACGGCAAGACCACCACGGCTTATGCCAACAGCTCCGTGGCCAACACCGTTCTCACCTGGGCCAAGGTCCGCATGATGGACTTCGGTGTGGACTGGGAACTGTGGCAGGGTAAGTTCGGCGGTACCTTCGACTGGTTCAGACGTGAGATGAAAGGTCTGGCCGCCACCCGCAGCGTTTCCCTCCCTGAGTTCTATGCTGTAGACCTCCCTTCCGAGAACCTGAACCGCACCGAGAACCAGGGTCTGGAACTCTCCCTTTACCACCGCAACAGCATCGGTCACTTCAACTATCGCATCCAGGGTACCGCTACCTTCTCCCGCAACCGCTACACCTATGTGGAAAGTGAGAAGACCAATACCTCCTACGGTTCCCAGATGGATTACTGGAAGAACGGATACCTGAACCGTTGGCAGGGTTACTATGGCGGCAGCACCTATCACTGGACCGGCGAACGCTTCACTTCCATCGACCAGGCCAGCTCCAGCCAGGTGCTCTATTCCGCCCTCAGCTCCAACGAAGGCAACCGTGCCCTCATCGTGGGCCAGTACATGCTGGAAGACCGCAACGGTAACGGTTACATCGACGGTGATGATGTGTACTACACCTGGGGCGGCGGCAACCCTCCGCTCCAGTTCGGTCTCACCTTCAGCGGCAGCTACAAGAACTTTGACTTCAGCCTCATCTTCAACGGTGCTACCATGAAGTACAAAGGTTACGGCCTCAGCGCCTACTCCGGTTACGGCTTCCTCAACTACCTGCCTTCGCAGTACACGAATGCCTATCACGTGGCCACCTACGGCGCCGATCCCTGGGATCCCGCCACGCAGTGGGAAACCGGTTACTGGCCGGCTCTGGTACGTCTGAGCCAGGTGGGTTCCTACAACAGCCCTACCTACGGTGTCAATCAGCCGTACAACTTCGTGAACGCCACTTATCTGCGTCTTAAGACCATCGAACTGGGTTACCGCTTCAGCCCCGAATTCCTCAAGAAGGCCGGCATCAAGAGCGCCCGTGTGTTCTTCAACGGTGGTAACCTCTTTACTATCTGCAACAAGTTCCTGAAGTACGTGGATCCTGAATCCAACGACCAGGGTCGTGCCGGTGGTGAATTTCAGATCAACAAGACCTACAACTTCGGCTTCAATCTCAACTTCTAATCCTGCATGAAAATGAAAAAGATATTCAAATATATTCTCATTGCCGGACTCACCCTCGGATTCACTTCCTGCGACAAGTTCTTTGACAACATGGAAGGCGACCTGAACAAGGTAGCCGCCGAAGACCTGCTGAACTCTGAAAATGGTCTGCTGGCCCTGCTGGCCGACCTGTATGGCAATCTTCCTGGCCTGAGCCTTTCCGACAATGACAAGTACCAGATGTTCGGTGCCGGCGCCCGCGACCTTCCCGCCTACGCCAATACGGTTTCCGGTTTCTGGAACTACAAGGCCGTTCGTGCCGTGAACGTATTCCTCAAGGCTATCGAGGACTGCCGCGCTAAGGGTGTCCTGGATAACGCTACCGCCGACCGCTACAAGGGCGAGGCTCTCTTTATCCGCGCTTACTACTACTTTGGCAGCGTCCGCGTCTATGGCGGTGTTCCCATCGTGGAAGAAGACCTGAGCGGTTACTATGGTACCGATGAGGAAGACAAGCTCTATGTTCCCCGTTCTACCGAAAAGGAAACCTGGGACTGGGTTATCGACCAGCTTGAAAAGGCTGCCGAACTGCTTCCCGAATCCCAGACCCAGGAAATGCGTGCCAACAGGTATTCTGCTTACGCCCTGGAAGCCCGCGTCGCCCTCTGGGCCGCTTCCGTGAGTAAATACTGGGACCGTGCCGCCCTCAGCTCCAAGTACGAGGCTGTGCAGCTGAAACTTTCCTACATGGAGAACAGCTATGCCAGTGCTTATTATCAGAAGGCCATCGATGCCGCTACCAAGGTGATCGAGTCTCCTTATAAGCTCTATGGTGGCAATCCCAACGATATCAAGGCCGCCATTACCAACCTCACCGACCTCTTCCAGACCTGGAAGGGCGAAGAAGGCCTCTTCGGCCGTTCCTACGCTACGGGTGGTGACGACTCCAATGCCGCTGCCGGCTGGGTGCCCAACCAGTGGGCCTCCGGTTACACCGGAACCGGTGTTGCCAGCTATGCCGTTACCCTGAACCTGGCCGATGAATACGACTACTATGCCAGCGAGAGCAACCGTGCCCGCAAGGATGGTAAGATCCAGACCCTGGTGAGCGGTGACGAGAACGCCTACCTGAACGATCCCGAAGTCGAGTTCACCTCCGACAAGGTGGCTTCTTACAAGCACTATAATACTGTTGACGAGCCCTTCCTCCTGAAGGATGCCCGTTTCCAGGCCTGGGTGCTCTATCCCGGTGCTGAATTCCGCGGAGAGATTTACTACGCACAGGGTGGTATGGTGAAGCCCGATGGTACCGTCGAGGTGTATCCCAATACCAAGGCTAACGGCGACGGTAACTACAAGTACTATGTCAAGGGTGCCAATGAGAAGGACGCCAACCAGAAGGATACTGTCTGGGCATACGGCGGCAAGGGTCAGAACAACTCTTCCTTCATGGCCCTCACCACTGACAAGAACACGAACAACCGTAACGCCTACTGCTTCACGCCCCGTAAGTTCGTGGCCCAGAAGGCTACCGCTACCGTTCAGTCTCCTTACTATGACATCCGCTACGCCGAAGTGCTCCTGACCTATGCCGAGGCCGTGGTCGAGAGTAACCTGGGTGACAAGACGCTGGCTGCCAAGTGCCTGAACGAGGTACGTCACCGTGCCGGCTTCACCGACGACGTGGAACTCACCCTGGACAATGTCCTTCACGAGTGGAAGGTAGAATTCCCCTTCGAGAACAAGTGGTCCAACGTGCTGTACCGCCGTCGTGGTTTCTACAACCCCAACAACACCAATAACAAGGAAGAGGGTACCCTGGGCAAGAAGCTCACCCTGATCCCGATGGCCGATATTTCCTCGGGTAAGGCACAGTACATTTTCCTCCGTGCCCTGCCGGTCGTATCCATGTCCAAATACTGGGGCTCCAATCCTACTCTGTCGTACACTGGCAACTACTACAGCCATATTGCCAACTACAAGAACGACAAGATTGTGGATAACAACAGACTTCCCGGAGAATAATATTATTATTTAGCAATGAAAAAGTTTATTATATCGATTTCTCTTCTGTTGGCGGCTCTTTCCGTTACGGTTTCCTGCTCCATGTTCAAGCTGGACAACTTTGACGGCCCCAACGCAGAGGTTACCGGCAAACTCATTGATGTTGTGACCGGTGAGATGTTAAGCCTGGAAGCGGCCCAGAGCCAGACCTTCAGCTGGACGACCTGGTCGTATGTCACCACTACCAACTATGGCGCTATCGTCGTATACGAGCAGGGTTATGTTCCCCCGACCTGGGAAGGCAAGCCCGAGGACTATACGGGTAAGGACAGCGGCCAGCCCTGGCTGGTCCGTTTCGACGGCCTCTATACCAACACGCTGGTCTTCGCAGGTACCTACAAGTACTCCCTGCAGAAGATGCTGCCTTGCTATGATCCCGAAGCCGGCAAGGACACCTTTGTCCTGAAGGAAGGAAAGAACCGCATGGATATCAGCGTGCTTCCTTTCTGCCGCGTGAAGGATCCCGTGATCAGCTACGATGCTGCCTCCAAGAAGATGATTGCCCAATTCTATGTGGAGCTGGGTGACCCGAGCCGCGCCAACAAGATTTCCAATGTTGCTTTCTGCGCCAACACCCAGCTGTTCGTGGGCTGCAACAACCTGAATCTGGCCAAGGATCACAAGCCTGCAAAGGCCCAGGATATCAAGCCGGGTGAGCTTGTCACCCTGGAGATTGATACCACCGCTCCCGAGAATGCCGACCTGTTCAAGTACTCTACGCAGGACCGTTATTTCCGTATCGCCGCCATGGCCGAAGGTAACGGTTACAACACGGAAAAGAACAAGTACTACAACTTCTCTCCTATCTTCAAGGTTTCTGCCGACTTCTCCAAGATCGAGCAGGTGAAATGGGATGATGTTCAGTGGTAAACTCCCTAAAGGAATACTGAATTATGAAAAAAATAACTGGTTTATTGATTATCGGCCTTTCCTTGGTGCTCTCCTGCACCAAGGAGAGTGCCTCCTCGGTTAACAAGATCGAAGATCTGTATACCGTACCTGCCGATGCCGTGACCATGCCTGCCCTTTCGGCTGCCAAGTCTACCTGGTCTCTCGACAGACGTTACTTCGACCTGTCCTTCGGCGGAGTTCTCTCCACCCGACTGGTGGGCTATGACGCCCTCCTGGCTTCCGGTCAGTATGTGCTGGGCGCCGACGAAATCGGCAAAGCTGTCCTGGCCAAGACCACGCTGAACGGCGTAGCTGCCCAGGAAGGTTTCATTACCGTGAACAGCAAAGACGGCAATTATATCATCACCGCCCAGATTGACGGCGGCGTGTTCTCCTGGAGCGGTCCGCTGCCCTTTGTGGCCGACCCTGCTCCGCTGGCCCTCTCCACGGTTCTCCAGGCCCAGAGCAACAAGGGTAACGGCGTGAACAGCCTTACCATGCAGCTGGCCTCTAACAGCGAAATCCACCAGGAATTTGACATGCAGACCTACCAGAATGTCTGGGTAGGCGAAGGCAAGTACCTCGCTCTGGATATCTACAGCGAAGACGGTTACCTGCACGAAGGTTCCTACAAGGCCTGCACCGTAGGTGGAACTATCAATGCCGGTGAATTCGGCATCGGTTACGATACCACGAAGCAGTTCGGCGAACAGGTCTACGAAATGAAAGACTGGGGTACCTGCCTGTGGACGGTTGCCAATGGCGCCGCTACGGCTGAAAAGATCCTCGGCGGTGTCGTCAATGTGACCAGCCGTGAGGAAAAGGTAGAAGGCAAGGATGTGACCATCTGGACCATCTCCTGGGGCGTGAACTATCCCGTGGAGGTGCTCTTCGACGGCGCTATCCCCGCTCTCACCAAGCCCAAGAAGCCCGCTGGTCCCGTGAAGCCCACTCATACCTTCACCGAGGATGAGCTCCAGGATGTCACCACCCAGCAGGGCGCCCTTGTGGAAGGTGTCAAGAAGCACCCCATCCACATTTTCGATGCCGACAAGAACGAGGTGGCTTATCTGGAACTGCTCATCGCCGAAGGTGATGATGACTATTCCGGCTCTTATCCCAGCACCTCCTATGCCAGCGCAGCCGGTCAGATGGCCGATGGTTGGGAATTCGACGGTACGGCCTTCGGTATGGGCTACATGTCCGGCGGTTCCTATTATATCAACGCTGCCGGTGAAAAGGCTCTCCTGGGTGCAGGAACTGTTACCGTTGAGGTGACCAAGATTGCCCAGGGTGCTTACAGCTTCACCTGCCCGCTCTTCGACTTCCCGGCCGCTGGTCCGGACTACGTTCCTGAGGAGGGTGGTGATTATGATGGCCCTATTTATGATATGACCGACACGGTTGCCGCCGACTGCACCGACGCGAACAATACTCCTTATACGGATGTGGAATCCCACACATTTGTGCTTAAAAATGGAGAGGAATTTGTCGCTCAGATTAAACTCATCCGCTCTGTGGGCGCTACCGACTTCGCTGGTGAATACGGCGTGGTTGAATATGCTCACGAGGATTTTAAGGCTGGTAACGGCTTTGACCTGGGTGCCATGTTTGGCATGGCTGCAGGTGAATGGGTCATCGGTACCTATTACATGGATAATGGAACTATCGTGATTGTTGAACCCGGCGAGTCGATTACCGTATCTTCTCTCGGAAACAATACCTGGAAGTTCGAAGGCTCTACTGGTTATACCTTTGCCGGTAAACTCCAGTAAACTCTGAATCCTTATAATTTGGGCCGGGCGCGCGAGCGTCCGGCCCTTTTTTACAGTGAAACAAACAATTGAACAAGGGGGGAAGTCTTTTCCTCGGGCAATTATCTACCTTTGTGAGCAATAACACTATTAACACCTTGATATGAAAAAAGTATTAACTATTCTGGCGGCTGCCGCCCTGGCAGTCAGTTCCCTGGGAGCCCAGGAACTTACCAACTTTGCCTTTGGCAATCGCGGTCCCCTCATTGTTTCTCCGGAGGTAAAGGACGGTAAGGTTACCTTCCGCCTCAGCGCCAACTACGCTACCCGCGTACAGCTCTCCGGCAACTGGATGGCCAATCCCTGGACAGGCGTAGAAGAAATGACCAAAGGTGAAGGCGGCATCTGGGAAATCACCATCGACGCACCCGAACCGGAAATCTATACTTACAACTTCATCGTGGACGGTGTGTCCGTGAACGACCCCCTCAACGACAAGGTGCAGCGTGACGGCACCCGTTACCTGAACATGCTCTTTATCCCCGGCGAGCGCAGCGAGAACTACTTCGAGGCCGGCAAGCACGGCTCCGTGACCACCCGCTGGTACGACAGCCCCAGCCTGGGTTACAGCCGCCGCATGGTGGTTTACACGCCTTACGGCTACGAAGCCAACAAGAAAGCCAAATATCCCGTCCTGTACCTGCTGCACGGCGGCGGTGGCGACGAGGAAGCCTGGACCTCCATGGGCCGTGCCGCCCAGATCCTGGACAACCTCATCGAGAAGGGCCTGGCGAAGCCGATGATCGTGGTGATGCCCAACGGCAATCCCAACCAGAAGGCCGCGGGCACCCTGGGTATCGCTGCCGAGGAGATGGACCGTCAGGATCCCAAGTGGCAGAATGCCTACGTGACCTCCCTGGTGAAGGAGATCGTCCCTTTCATCGACAAGGAATACCGCACCGTTGCCAAGGCCAGCGGCCGCGCCATCGCCGGTCTGTCCATGGGCGGTGGCCATACGACATCGGCCACCATCCTTTTCCCTGGCGTGTTCAACTACATCTGCCCGCTTAGCTGCGGTATCCGCGAGAGCGACCATCTGGATGCAGACCTCCTGGGCATCAAGAAAGCCGGCTACAAGCTCTACTGGATCGGTGTAGGTAAGGACGACACTATGGCCTACCAGGGGTCCCTCGTCCTGGACAAGCATCTCACCGGCCTGGATATGCCCCATACCCTCTATGTAAGCGAAGACGCCCATGTCTGGAAGAACTGGCGCCTGTATCTGAATACCTTTGCACAGTTACTTTTTAAGTAGATAAGATATGAAACGTCTTGTTTCCACTTTAGCACTGAGCATGGCCTTTTCGGCCATGCTTTCTGCGCAAGAATACCCTTTCCAGGATCCGAAGCTGTCCGAGGACGAACGCCTGGATAACGCCGTTTCCCTCATGACCATCGAGGAGAAGATCGGCACCATCGTAGGACAGGGTGTTCCGCGCCTTGGCATTGCCAATCCCGGCGCCACGGAGGCCATCCACGGCATCGTGCGCGGCGGTGATGCAGACCTCCCCAACCTGGGTAACGCCGGCCAGTTTGGCGGCGGATGGCCCGGTCGGCCCGCACCCAAGTACACGAGCAGCACGGCCTTCCCGCAGGCCTACGGCATCGGCGAAACCTGGGATCGCGAAATGGCCTATATCGTAGGTGACGTCATGTCCTACGAGGCCCGCTTCTATTCCAAGGATGCCCCCTACAAGAGCCTTATCCTGTGGGCTCCCAATGCCGACCTCGCCCGCGATCCCCGCTGGGGCCGCACCGAAGAGAGCTTCGGCGAGGATCCCTATCTCGTCGGCGAGCTGGTAGCGGCCGAGGTGAAGGGTATTCAGGGGAGCGATCCCCGCTACTGGAGAGGTGCTGCCCTCATGAAGCACTTCCTGGCTAATTCCAACGAAGACAACCGCTACAAGACCGACTCCCGCTTTGACGAGAAGCTCTTCCGCGAATACTACAGCTACGGCTTCTGGAAGGGCGCAAGGGCTGGTGCCATGTCCCTCATGACGGCCTATAACGCCTACAACGGCGTGCCCTGCATTGCCAATTCCTTCATCAAGGAGATTTTGATTGACGAATGGGGAATGAAGGGTACTATCGTGGACGATGCCGGTGCGCTGCCCTTCCTGTACATGCCTCAGATGCACGGCTATGCCAAGGACGTGAACGAGGCTGTCCAGATGGCCCTGGACGCCGGCCTGTCGCGCTTCATCGACTCCCGCTTCGAGCAGGTGAAGGCCGCCTGGGATGCCGGTTTCCTCTCTGAGGCTACCGTGAATGAGCGCACCAAGGCCAATCTTCGCACGATGCTCCGCCTGGGCCTGATGGATGCCGAGTGCCCCTACGACCAGCAGTCCTTCGGCTCGGAGGAAGACCTTCCCTGGGAGCGCCAGGAATTCAAGGACAAGGCCCGCCTGGTGACGCAGAAGTCCATTGTGCTCCTGAAAAACGAGAAAAACATCCTTCCCATCGATACCACCAAGGTTAAGAAGATTGCGGTCTTCGGCAACCGCGCCGAGAAAGTGCTCAAGGACTGGTACGGCGCCAAGCCCAGTTACCGCGTGAGCCCGCTGGAGGGCATCCAGGCCAAGGTGGCCGGCACCGACGTAGAGGTGAAGTTCCAGCGCTGGGACTCCGACGGCAGCGCGCAGGAGCTGGCCAGGTGGGCCGATGTGTGTATCGTCTGCGTGGGTAACCACCCCGGCACCAGCCCCGACTGGGACAGCCAGAGCGTCCAGAGCCCCTGGGCCTACGGTACCGTGGCCGGCGACGGTCGCGAAGCCCTGGACCGCCGCAGCCTGCAGCTGGAGACCGAAGACCTGATTAAGGTGGTCTGGCAGGCCAACCACAACACGGTGGTCACCCTCATCTCCAGCTTCCCCTTCGCCATCAACTGGACCGCGAAGAACGTGCCCGGCATCGTGCACCTGACGCAGTGCAGCCAGGAACTGGGCAATGCCCTGGCCGATGTCCTCTTCGGAGACTATAACCCTGCCGGACGCCTTACCCAGACGTGGGTGAGCGACATCCTGGACCTGCCAAACATGCTGGACTACGACATCCGTCATGGCCGCACTTACATGTATGCCAAGGCCAAGCCCATCTACCCGTTCGGCTATGGCTTAAGCTATACCCGTTTCAAGTATTCTCGTATGAAAGTAAAGAAGGACGGCGACAACTATGTGGTGTCCTTCCGGCTCAAGAATACCGGCAGGCGTGACGGTGAGGAGGTTGTGCAGCTCTATGCCAAGTTCCGGGGAGACGACGCCTCCAAGCGCCTGCGCGGCTTCCAGCGCGTAGCTGTGAAGGCAGGGGAGACCGTAGACGTGGTTATCACCGTCCCGGCCGACGACCTCAAGCTCTGGGATACATCTTCCCACAGCTGGGCCTTCCGCGGCAAGCGTGTGAAGCTGCTGGTGGGTGCATCCTCCAAGGATATCCGGCTCAGAAAGTGCGTGAAACTTTAATCCCCTAATAACACAAACACAGTATGAAAAAAGTCTTAACAATTCTGGCTGCTGCAGCCCTCGCCATGAGTTCCCTGGGTGCTCAGGAACTCACCAACTTCGCTTTTGGCGGTCGCGGTCCCCGCATCGTCTCTCCCGAAGTAAAGGACGGTAAGGTTACCTTCCGCCTCAATGCCAACTACGCTACCCGCGTACAGCTGTCCGGTAACTGGATGGCCAATCCCTGGACAGGCGTGGAAGAAATGACCAAGGGTGAAGGCGGCGTCTGGGAAATCACCATCGATGCCCCCGAACCGGAAATCTACACCTACAACTTCATCGTGGACGGTGTTTCCGTGAACGATCCCCTCAACGACAAAGTGCAGCGTGACGGTTCCCGTTACCTGAACATGCTCTTCATCCCCGGCGAGCGTTCCGAGAACTACTACGAGGCCAACCAGCACGGCTCCGTTACCACCCGTTGGTACAACAGCCCCAGCCTGGGTTATGCCCGTCGTATGACCGTTTACACTCCTTATGGCTATGAGGAGAACAAGAAGGCCAAGTATCCCGTGCTCTATCTCCTCCATGGCGGCGGTGGAGACGAGGAAGCCTGGAGCTCCATGGGCCGTGCCGCTCAGATCCTCGACAACCTCATCGAGAAGGGTCTTGCCAAGCCCATGATTGTTGTGATGCCCAACGGTAACCCCAACCAGAAAGCCGCCAACACCCTGGGCATTGCTGCCGAACCCATGGACCGTCAGGATCCCAAGTGGCAGAACGCCTATGTTACTTCCCTGGTGAAAGAAATCGTTCCTTTCATTGACAAGGAGTACCGCACCATCGCCAAGGCCGATGGCCGCGCCATTGCCGGTCTGTCCATGGGTGGCGGTCACACCACCAGCGCCACCATTCTCTTCCCGGGCGTGTTCAACTACATCTGCCCCCTGAGCTGCGGTATCCGCGAGAGCGACCACTTGGACCAGGATCTCCTGGGCATCAAGAAGGCCGGCTACAAACTGTACTGGATTGGTGTAGGTAAGGAAGACACTATGGCTTATCAGGGTTCCCTGGTACTGGACAAGCACCTCACCGACCTGGGTATGCCTCACACCCTCTATGTGAGCGAGGACGCCCACGTCTGGAAGAACTGGCGCCTGTACCTGAACACCTTCGCCCAGCTGCTGTTCAAATAATTGAGTGAAAGATAGTTATGAATAAAGGGGTGCACCGGCAGGTGCACCCCTTTTCATGTAAAACACGGATTATCAATTATTTGAAGATCAGCGGAACAAATTCGCTCAGGTAGATTCTCCAGTTCTTCCAGATGTGGCCGCCGTCGGTTTCCATGTATTTGTAGGGATAACCGGCAGCATCGAGCTTGGCGCGGAACTCATTGTTGGACTGGATGAGGAAGTCGGTCTTGCCGATTCCGATCCAAAGCAGAGCGGGCTTCTTGGAGAAGTAGGTGGCCAGCTTGGAGTCGAAGTTCTGGTAAATCTCGGGGTGACCGCTGGCAGCTTGCTCGGAGCCGGTGCCGATGGCGGCGGAGAACATACCGGAGTAGTTGAACATATCCGGGTTGTTGAGGGTGATGTACAGCGTGTGGAAACCGCCCATGGACAGACCGCAGATGGCACGGCTCTGCTTCTTGGCGATGGTGCGGTAGCGGCTGTCGATGAACTTCACCACCTCCGGGAAAGCGGACTCAAAGGTGCCTTCCATGGTCTTGGGCAGGCTCATGGTGGGGTTCACATAGCCGTCGGCATTCTCCAGCGGAGCAGCCTCGCAGGCGATGTTGCCATTGGTGAACACCACAATCATGGGCTTGGCCTCGCCGCGAGCGATTAGGTTGTCCAGGATCTGGGTGGCACGGCCCTGGGTGACCCAGGCGTCTTCGTCACCGCCAATGCCGTGGAGCACATACAGCACGGGATACTTGGCCTTGGAGGTCTCGTAGCCTGCGGGGGTGTAAACGGTGAGACGGCGGTCGAAACCGGCGGTCTTGGAAGGATACCAGACCTTGGAAACAGTTCCGTGGGGAACCTTATGAATGGCATAGAGGTCGCTGCGTTCTCCGGCGGCGGGAACCAGCAGCACGCTGGTAAGGCTGGCGACGTCGCGGTTCACCCACATATTATGCGGGTCGATCTGGGAAACGCCGTCTACGCGGAAGGTGTAGTTGTACATGTCGGGGGCTACCACGAAAGGAGTTGTGTACTCCCATACGCCGCCCTTGCCTTCCTTGAGCTCACCCACGCCGGGGGCGTCGAAGGTCATCTTGTTGCCGTTAAACTCCACTTCCATTTTCTGGGTGGGGAGGAAGTCTCCGGTCACTTCTACTTTGATGGCCTTGGGAGCCTGGAAACGAAAAGTGACGGTACCGTCCTCATTGATGACGGGGGATTCTACGGACGGGCCGCCGTAGAGTGCCTGCTGGGCGTTGGCGCCGATGGCCATAGCCAGGGCTGCCAATGCAATAATGATTTTTTTCATATCAGTAATTTGTAATAATTGATGGCATAATGAACCGATACAAAATTACAAAGAAAGAAACGCAACCATAGGCTCCTTTTGTTCAATTTTTTTACTGCCGGTTCAATCATTCTTGGAAGTGTCGAAAAGACTACTGCCCATCGACGTCCTGCGGGGCTTTGATGTCCGGACGGCGGCAGTTGCCGTGTAATGTAAGTTGTTGATTAGCTGAGAGATACGGAATGACGGGTGCACCTGGAGGTGCACCCGTAGTTGTATAACAAGCTGATACTCAGCGCTTTCGGTCTCACGCGCTTCTTCGGTGCAGGTCAGGTAGTGTGGCGTCGCAGGTTTATTCACAAAACGTCGCAGGTCCTCAAAAAAAGGCTGAACTGCGACGCTAGAGAGAGTGGAAGAAGGAATAGCGTCGCAGGTCGTGTGAAAAATGCAGACCTGCGACGGAATAGCACCTGACCTGCGACAGCATAGCACCTGACCTGCGACCCGGAAGCGACCCGGAAGCGACCCAAAGGCGCGGGGAAGGGCCTAGAACTGTTTGATCATCCAGTCCATCGGCGAGCCCTCGGAGTAGTCGTCGAGGAGGGGGACCCAGGAGAAGTGGGCCATCATGGGGGAGACGCCCCAGCGGATGAGGTCTTCGTCGGAGTAGATGAGGACCTTGTCTTCGGTGGCACCCAGGCGCCTGCGGGCTTCGGAGTAGGCGTAAGTGCTGGCTACCTTGCAGGTGTTGTCGGAGGAGGCGTGCACGAAGTACATGGGCAGGTTTACGAACGCTTCCACGTCCATGGGCCCGGGGACCATGTCCTGTCCGTCCCAGTGGTAAACGGCCTGGCTGCTTTTCCAAACCTTCTCCACATCATCCGTGAACTGGCCGGGGTACTTCTCCTCCACCTTGTGGATGGGGACGATGGGGTCCATGGCGCAGCAGGGGATGGCTCCCTTGAAACGGTTTGCAAACTGCATCATGAAGCGCATGGTGCAGCCGCCGCCACTGGAGGCGCCGGCGCAGAAGAGACGGCTGCCGTCCACGGCACCATCGGCAATGAGCGTGTCGATGAAGGCCATCTGCAGGGCGTTGTTGCGGTCGATGCGCTCGATCTTCTCCGGGAAGAGCGACGCGCTGTAGTGGTAGTTGGGGTTGGCGATGGCGAACACCAGGGCGGCGCAGGGGATTCCCTCTTTCGCCAGGGAAACCAGGCAGCGGTTGGCGGTTGCGACGGTCATCATGTCTTTGTCGTACTCGCCGCCGCCGATCTGCCATACCAGAAGCGGGACATTCTTGAGGACATTGCCTTTGGCATCCTTGGGCAGGTGCAGCATGTATTCGCGGGTGAGACCGCCGAAGCTGAACTCTCCGTGGATGCAGTCGTCGAGGACGGCGATATGTTCGGTCGATACCTGGGCGGGCGTTACGTTTAGGGCCGAATCGGCCGCGCAGTGCAGTTCCCAGGGAAGGCGCTTGAACCAGCCTTCGGCCCGTCCGTTCTTGTTGAAGGGTTTAGCCTCGATGCGGAGGACGTTTCCCTTGCGGGAGACGGTGATGCCGTCGTCCTCGTAAGGCTGGGCGGGCTTCCCCGTGGCGGCGTCCACAAAGGCGCCGGAGACGTTGTTCACAAGGTCGAAGTCTGCGGCGGTGAGCCCGCGCAGGGAAGCGGCGTTACGCACGGTAATCTCAATGGCGTCTACCAGCATGCCGTAGTCTCCCACTTCGGCCATGATTTCTACCTTCTCCACCTGGGCAGAAGGCTTAGGGCCGCAAGCTGCAACCAGCAGTGCGGCCCCAAGGAAGAAAGATTTATGCATATTAGATGGTAACATCGGTTTTGACGCGGATATCGTCGGAGGCGGAGCCCACGAGAATCTGGAGTTTGCCGTGCTCAAGATCCCAGGCGTTCACGGTCTCGTTCCAGTAGCGGAGGTCCTTGACAGGAACGGTGAGGGTGACGGTCTTGGTTTCTCCGGCGGCAAGGGATACGCGCTGGAAGGCCTTGAGTTCCTTCACGGGCCACTCGACCTTGGCCTCGGGACGGCTTACATAGAGCTGGACCACTTCATCGGCCGGCATCCCGCCCTCGTTCTTCAGGGTGAAGGTAACCTTGACGGCGTCCTTGGAAGCGACTGCCTTGGCTTCACCGTAGGCGAAGTCCACGTAGGAGAGGCCGTGGCCGAAGGCGTACATGGGCTCTACGTTCTTGGTGTCGAACCAGCGGTAGCCCACATAGAAGCGCTCGGTGTACTTGGAAACGGGCTTGGGCATGGCGTCGATGAGTTTCTGGCGCTCCTCACGGGACATTTTGAGGACGTCGGGCCGATAGAGGAGGGAGAAGAGGTCTCCGCCGGCGTTCTTGTCGGGGAAGTTACCCATGGCATAGGCGGGGGAGTCCTCGAGTTGCTTGGGGAAGGTGAAGGGCAGTTTGCCGGAAGGGGCGATGTCTCCGAAGAGAACCTGAGCCAGGGCAGTACCGCCTTCGGTGCCGTTCCACCAGCCCTGTACGATGGCGGGAGAAGCGGGTTCCAGCACCTGGAGGTCGGTGGGACCGCCACTGATGAGGACGGTAGCAAGGTTGGCGTTGGCCGCGTAGAGGGCCTGGACCAGTTCTTCCTGGCCGCAGGGGAGTTTGATGTCCTTGCGGTCGCTGCCTTCGGTCTCGATGCTCTTGTTGGTGCCGCCGAAGAAGATGACAAGGTCGGCTTCCTTGGCAAGGGCTACGGCCTCAGCGAGGAGAGCGGGATCGGCGGGTTCGTCAATAGCCGATGCTTCCAGCGGATTGGCCTTGGCGGGAGCGGGTCCCCAGCGGCGGCCCGGGAAGTTCTTGTAACCGGGGGCATAGCAGATTTCTACGCCGGCCTCGGCTGCACGCTTCTGGATGCCCTGGAGAGGGGTTACCTCATAGAGAGCCTTCACACCGGCGCCCATACCGCCGCTCTGGGTCTTGAGGACGGCATTCTGGCCGATGACGGCGATCTTCTTCACGTCCTTCGAAACGGGGAGGATTCCCTCGTTCTTGAGGAGGACGATGCTCTTCTGAGCCACCTGCAGGGCAATGTCCTGGCACTCGGGCTGGGAGGTCATGACAGTGTTGGCGACATCGGCCGGAACGGGCTCGATGGCATAGCGGACGCGCAGGATCTGGCGCACTTTCTCGTCTACGAGGTCCTCGGTGAGGGCGCCGGTGGCGATGGAGTCAATGACGGGCTGGCCCAGGTAGTTGGAGCCGGTCATCTGGACGTTGAGGCCGTGGAGCATGGCGCCCATGGTGCTGTGCGTGCCGCCCCAGTCGGAGACGGTGAAGCCCTTGAAGCCCCATTCGCCGCGGAGGATTTCGTTGAGAAGGTGCTCGTTCTCGGAGCAGTAGTCACCGTTTACCTTATTATAGGCGGGCATGACGCTCATGGCACCGCCTTCGACGATGGCGCGCTCGAAGGGCTTGAGGTAGATTTCACGAAGGGTTCTCTCGTCCAGCTGGGCGTCTACGCTGCCGCGGTTGGTTTCCTGGTTGTTCACGGCGAAGTGCTTGATACATACGGCCGTGCCTTCATCCTGGCAGCCCTTGGTGTATTCGAGGGCGAGGGCGGCGGAGAGAATGGGATCCTCGGAGAGGTACTCGTAGGTGCGGCCGCCCACGGGCAGGCGCTGGATGTTTACAGCCGGGCCCAGGATGACGTCCTTGCCTCTCAGCCGGGCTTCCTTACCCATTCCGGTGCCGTACTTGTAGGCGAGTTCCTCGCTCCAGGTGGCGGCGAGGGCGCTGCCGGTAGGGAAGTAGGTGGCGCTGTCCAGCGTCCAGCCGGCGCTCTGGAATCCGTTGGGGACGCCTTCCTCGCGGATGCCGAAGGGACCGTCGGCATAGTTCATGTCGGCGATGCCCAGGCGCTCGACGCCGGCCGACGACATGTTGGTCTTGGAGTGAAGCATGTTTACCTTCTCCTCCAGGGTCATCTGGGCGATGATGGCATTGATTTTCTTGTCGTTGACGGTGAGCTTGTCCTGGGGGGACAGGGGACCGCCGCAGGCTGCCAGGACGGCGGCCGATGCGATGAATAAGAATACTTTTTTCATATAGTTGATTTGTGGTTATTTGAACAGGGTGGGGGCGAGGGCTTCGAGGTCGGCCCGCCAGGTGGTCCAGCTGTGGCCGGCCTGGGCATTCTCCATGTAGTCGAACTTGAGACCGTCCTTCAGAAGCTGTGCGCGGGTGTTTGCGCAGTTCTTGTAGGCGATGTCGGCGGGGCCGCCCTGGGTGAAGACGAGGGCTTTGAACTGCTTGTTCATCTTGGCGGCGTTCTTTTTCACCTGGAGGCGCTGACTCTCGGCAGCGGGATCCTGGCCGGGCATGAGGGAAGAGCTCAGGACCCAGACGTAGGTGAACATATCGGGGTTGTTGAAGGCAACTTCCATGGTTTCCATGCCGCCCATGGAGAGACCGGCGACGGCGCGGCTGGCGGCATCGGCCTTTACATTATAGTTGGCTTCGATGAAGGGGATGATGCTCGTCACCATGTCCTCGGCGAACGGGGGAACCTCGTTCTGGACGGGGATGGTGCCGTTGGGCATGACCACAATCATGGGAACCATCTTGCCCTCTGCGAGGAGGTTGTCGAGGATGAAGCCGGCGGCGCCTACGCCGGGCCAGGAGGCGTCGTTGTCTCCGCCGCCGTGGATGAGGTAGAGGACAGGGAGTTTCTGGGCCGATTTCTCATAACCGGCCGGGGTCCAGACGTGGAGGCGGCGCATCTGCTGCAGGTTCTTGGAGTAGTAGTAGCGCTGGGCCACGGCGCCGTGGGGAACGTCTTTGATGTAGCCGGGGCCTACGGTGAGGATGCTGGCCTGCTCTGCGCTGAGGGGAGCCTTGGGATCCTGCACCTTGACACCGTCTACGGTGAAGCTGTAACGGAAGCAGCCTTCGCCAAGGCCCTGGCAGAGGCCTTTCCAGACGCCGTTTTCGGCCTTTTCAAACTTGACGGGCTTGTCCCAGGGGAGGTCTCCGGAGACGGATACCTGGCTGGCCTTGGGGGCGTAGATCTGGAACAGGACGTCTCCGTTAGGGAATACGCGGGTGCTCTGGAGAGTGTCGTTGGGCGTGGGCTGGCGCATCCAGCCCTGGGCCTGTGCTGCAACGGTGGCTGCAAGGAGGACGGTTAAGGTAAGGATCTTTTTCATTGTGGTTGTTTATTTGCACAAAGATAGCACATCCTTCCCAGGCGGGCTGTTTGCTCAGTTCAAATGTTTGCCGTTTTGTTCAAACCATTTGATAATTATTCGGGATTGTCTAACTTTGACCTATTCAATAACACTAAAAGCTTATGAAACGTCTTTTCCTTGTTGCCTCGCTGTTGACGCTTGCCATGGCAGCATCGGCCCAGCAGGCCCTCGGCCCGGGAACGGGCATCGTCTCCCCGGAGATCAATCCCGACAACACCGTCACTTTCCGTTATCACAACCCCAAAGCAAAGGTGGTGCAGGTGACCGGAGACTTCCTCCCCAGCCGCCCCATCGAGGTGGATATCAACGGCCAGAAGATGGTGTATAACGCACCGGGCGTGGCGGACCTACAGGAAGGGCCCGGCGGCGTGTGGACGTATACATCGGCCCCCCTCACGGGAGAACTCTATTCCTACAGCTTCCTGGTGGACGGTCACCGGGAGATGGACCCTTCCAACGTGCATCAGAACCGGGATGTGGCTACCTGGACCAATATCTTCACCCTCAGCGCCAGGCCCGGCGATGCCGGCTGGTACTATGAGGTGCACAACGTGCCGCACGGCTCCGTGTCGCACGTGTGGTATGACAGCCCTACCCTTAACAGCCAGCGCCGGCTCACTATTTATACCCCGGCCGGTTACGAAAGCGGCAGCCAGCACTATCCCGTTCTGTATCTCCTGCACGGCAGCGGCGGTGACGAGGATGCCTGGGCCGACCTGGGCCGTACGGCCCAGATCATGGACAATCTCATTGCCGAGGGTAAGGCCAAAGCTATGATTGTAGTAATGCCTAATGGTGTATGGTTTAACCAAGCGGCTCCCGGTGCGGCCGTGAACAACTTCCAGCCCACCATGGCCAACAGCCGCAGCCAGAGCACCAAGGAGATTGAAGACAGTTTCCCGGATGTCATGAGTTTTGTGGAAAAGCACTACCGCGTAGCTAAAGGCTATTCCAATACCGCCGTGGCCGGTCTCTCCATGGGTGGCCGCCAGAGCTGCATGCTGTCGCTGCACTACCCGGACACGTTTGGCTATGTGGGACTTTTCAGCGGAGTGGGGGCCATCGAGGGCAACGAGGAAGGTTTTGCCAAGGTGTTCGCCTATGAGCCCAAGCTGTACTGGATTGCCTGCGGCAAGGCCGACGGTGTCATGGTGAACGCCAGGCGTCTCAAGGAGTGGCTGGACTTCCAGGGCTTCAAGGCCGAGATGTACGAGAGCGAGGGCGGCCACATCTGGCGCAACTGGCGCGTATACCTCACGATGTTCGCCCAGCGCCTCTTCAAGCAGCAGCCCAAGGCACCCAAGCCCGTGCGCATGTCATCGGCCAATAATGGCGATGTTGACTTTTAACGCTGATTATTAATTACTTAGGTTTTTCTCTTTAGGCTGATCGGCCTAAAGAGATTTTTTTTAAACGTTGTAGGACAATGGATTACGAAGTTTCGACAATTGGGCTGGTTAAAGGACGGGCAGCAGATACTCCCAGATAAGATTGATCTCTTCTTGCATGGCAGGGATGTTGGCAGTGGTTACCACTACGGCATCCCTGTCTGGTATAATAATGATGTACTGGCCGTTGGCACCGTCGGCCCGGAAGGCGTTGTGGCGGCAGCGCCACATCTGGTAGCCGTAGCCCTGCACCCAGTCGCTGGTCTCTTTGCTGAAGAAGGCGTTGGAAGGGTCCTGGGCCAGGATTTCGTTCATCTTGCGCTCGTTGATGCCGGCGTTGATGCAGGGGACCTGCGCCTTGGACATCTCGGCCACCCACGCTGCGGGGATGACCTGCTTGCCGCCAAACTGGCCGCCGCTGAGAAGGCAGAGGCCCATTCTGGCCATATCTTCCGTGTGCAGGTACAGGCCCCAGCCACCGGTGTTGATGCCGGCGGGGCTCTCCAGCCAGTGCGGCTTTTCTATGCCGAGGGGCTTCCACAGGCGCGGCTCCAAGTAATCTACCACCTTTTCTCCGGTCACTTTCTGGACAGCGGCGGAGAGAAGGTACGTGCCCAGGCTGTTGTAGCAGTAGCAGGTGCCGGGCTCGTAGTCTATGGGCCATTCCATGAAGCCGCGGATCCAGTCTCCGTTTCCGCTGCGGATACTGCCGGTGGGGTCCTTGCCATGGCCGGAGTTCATGGTGAGAAGGTTGCGGATGGTGACATCGGCCAAAAACGCCTGCGGAGCCTCGGGTACGCTCTCCGGGAAGAGGTCCACGATTTTGTCGTCCAGGTGGAGGAGGCCTTCCTCGATGGCAAAGCCTACGGCCGTGGCGGTGAAGGTTTTGCTCACGGAATGCATGATGTGGGCGGTGTCGGGGGCTATCTGTTTTTCTAACAGTACTTTACCGCTTTTGAGAACCATGATGCTGTGGAGTTCTTCGTTGTGGTCTTCCACGGCTGCGAGGTAGCTGGCGAAGGCTTCCTGCTGTTCCGTTGTAGCCTTGCCGCGGGGAAGCGGGCCGCCGGTGGTGCAGGCCGCGCACAGAAGAAGGATGAGCGAAACTTTGTAATTCATTGGTTATTAGTGTTTTAGGTTTTTCTCTTTAGGCCGTTCAGCCTAAAGAGAAAAAGTTAAGTGGTTTAAAACCAGGGCTTTGCGGCGGAGCGAGTGTAGATGTTGAAACGCCAGGTGACGCCCAGGTCAAAGTTGTTGATGCGGTCGTGGTTGTCGCGGAACCAGACGGCGTGCAGGCGCAGGTGGTCTCCGCCGAGGGGGAAGAACTCTACGCCGGCGCCGTAGTAGAGGTAGTCGTTGCCGGCCGGGAGGATGAGGTCGTAGGAAGCGCCGGAGGCATCTACATTGGAGTCGTCGTTGCGCTCATAGCCCACCTTGGTGCAGAGATTCCACTTGCCGAGGGTAAGGATGGCCTTTCCGATGAGGGTCCAGTCGGAGAAGAAAAAGCGCTTTTGCTGGAACGAGGCGCGGTTGATGAAGTCTACATCCAGGGCCAGAGGGCCCATGAAGAAGCGGTTTCCAAGCGCAATCCAGTTCATCATGCGGGTGGTCTCGTCCTCTACGTAGTTATAGCTCCAGGTGGTTTTCCAGTAGGGGCCGATGTGGCCGTTCCAGTACAGATTGTATGAGTAGGCGTTCTGCTTGGCCGGCGAGATGGGGGAGGGACAGAACTGCAGCACAATGTTCTGGCCCGGAGCGGGCGTATAGGTGACATTGACACCAAATGCGTAGTATTGGTACCAGTTGTTCACGAACGTGCCGTAGTAGTAAACGTCGATAGGGGCCGAATCCACCTCATAAGTGCCCACCAGGATGGCTTGTTTTCCCGCCGTGACCGACCACTTGGGGTGGAACTGGTATTTGAGCCAGAGGAAGTCCGTAGCATTGAACGGGTTTTGGTCGTCGATTTTCTTGTTGAGGCGCTGCCGCACGCGGAACGTGAGTTTGTCGGTGATTTGCCCCAGCATGTGCAGGTTGAGGTAGTCTCCCTGGAAATGGCTGTTGTATTCTCCCGGCCGCCAGTCCTGGTGGAAAGAGGCACGGGTGTCAACGTAAATTTTGTCAATGTGGGTTTGCTGGGCGCTGAGAATGGCCGAAGAGGCCAAAAGGCCGATGACAATGCTGCAGAGGATGCGTCTCATAGTAACAGGTTACAGAGGTTGTATGTTCACGGTATGGCCGGCATACTCCCGCACAGCCTCCCGGTGGGAGATGAACAGGATGGTCTTTTTCCCGTGGTACTTCGTGTGGAGGTTATCGAGGAGCTGTTTCTCGGTGCCGGGGTCCAGGGCCGATGTGGATTCGTCCAGAATGAGCACGCCGCCGGGCCTCAGGAGTGCGCGGGCAATGGCCACCCGCTGGGCCTGTCCTTCGGAAAGGCCGCTGCCGGTTTCTCCGCAGGGCGTGTCCAGGCCTTCGGGAAGCTCCTGGACAAAGCCGGCCATGGCGGTCTCAAGGGCCTCCTGCATTTCTTCTTCACTGGCCGATGGTGCCGCGAGAAGAAGGTTGGAGCGGATGGTACCGGAGAGGAGGGAATTCCCCTGGGGGATGTACATGAAATTGCCGCGGAGGGCGCTCCCGGCAGGGAAATGGCCGATGGTGACGCTGCCGTCCTGCGGCTTCAGAAGGCCCAGGATAAGGCGGATGAGGGTGCTCTTGCCGGCGCCGGTGGGCCCGGTGATGACCGTCATTTCCCCGGCGGGGAACTCGGCGGAGAAGTCCTTGAGGACGGGCTGTGACACACCGGGATAGGCGTAGGTGACGTGCTGGACGCTTACCTCGGGGGCTCCGGGCAGCAGGTGCTCCTTTTCCAGGGGTTCTTCTTCCAACTCCTCCAGGTCCATAAGGCGCTCGATGGAAGTGATGGCCTGGATGAAGGCGGGAATCTGGCGGCCCAGTTCCGCGATGGGGCGCTGCACCTGGCCCACCAGCTGCAGGAAGGCCGTCATAGTGCCGTAAGTGACCGAGCCGGCGCGGATACCCACCACACCCCAGATGAAGGCGGCAGCGTGCCCGGCCTGGAACCCGAAGAACATGAGCCCGCGGGCTACTGCGTTGTAATTAAGGCGCTTGCGGGTAGCGTTCTCGACGTCGGCCTGGATCCAGCCAAACTTTTGCAGCACGCGCTCCACGCTGGTGAGGGTGAGTACCAGCACCCGGTGCTGCAGGCTTTCCTGCATGAGCTGCTGCAGTTCGCTCTCCCGCGCACGGATGGACGCCATGAGCGAGCGCAGCTGCCGGAAGAAGAGCTTGGAACCGAAGACGGTGGCGCACATGAGGAGAAGGAGCATCCACAGGAGGCCCGGCGCCAGCACCAGAAAGTACACGCTGGCGGCGAGAAGTTGCATCAGGGTGATGGTGAGGCCGGGAATGCGGTCGGTGACAAGCTCCGCCACCACGCGGATGTCTTCCTCCAGCCGGTTGACGGTGTCTCCCGAGAGATAACGCTCGCGACCATCCCATCGGCTCCTAAGGACATGGGAGAAGAGGTCCCTGCGAAGGAGGTTCTGCGCCTTGACAAGGCTGTAGGCGTTCCACCAGTTGGCGGCGACAATGGCCTCCAGCTGCAGGGCCAGGATGCCGATGAAAAGGCCGATGGCAGGGCCCAGGGGCTGGGGCTTTACGCCCGTTGCAATGTCGATGAGGTATTTGCTGGCCCAGACGAAGCTGAGCGAGGCGGCAATGCGGACAAGGCCGATGAGGATGCTCACGCACGCCCTCCACCTTACCGGTGCGGACATGCGCCAAAGCGTCCTGAGGATGGGCCCTGTCTTTTTCATGCGTCTATTCTTCCTGCGCGACTCCCTGCTCCACCCACACGGAAACGAGTTTGTCTACGTCTGCGGCGGCGACTTCGGGGGTGACTTCGTATTTGTCCAGAAGAAGCTTCACCAGGTCTTCCCTGGTGAACTCCTTGTCGCTTACTTCCTGCCACAGGTAGGCGGCGCTCTCGTTGAGCGAGAGCATCTTGTTAAAGTTGACCTGTGCCAGGCCTTCGCCTACCACTACGTATTCTCCGCAAATCTGGCGAAGGATGAATCCCTCTTTGATTTTCATAAAAACAGTCTTCTATAAATTCCTAAAATGATTCTTCTGAATGGTTTGAGGCGGCGCCACCATAGGCCGTTTCCGGGCTGGATGACACGGGAGCCGCGTTCGATGGCGGTGACGGTGCCAAGGACATCGGCCACGGTGCAGTGCTCCGTTCCTCTGAGGTTGCCGTCTCCCATGAGGGTGAGGCGGTCTCCTTCCTTCCCGATGAGCCTGTGGAGGACGTAGGTGGGGCCGGGGAGGCGTACGAGGAGCATGTCTCCGACGGCCACGCCGGGCATTTTCTTGAGGCGTACGCTGTCTTTCCCGCCCCGGATGAAGGGCAGCATGCTGGATCCCAGCGGCCTGATGGTGACCTCCCGCCCTTCTTCCATGAGGGCGGCGGCATCCTCCAGGAGGATTTCGTTGGCGACGACGCGTTTATCCATTTGTGACGGTGTTATGACAGAGCGTCGCCGCCGCTTCGTCGGGCAGGCATTCGAGCGTGTAGCAGGGGACGGAGGAGGCGAGGGCCTCGAGGGTGCGGTGCCAGCCATCGGCCAGTTCCTTGAAGGGACGGAAACCGCTGGCCGATGCCATGAGCGACGCGTACGCCTGCAGCGTTCCGAGGCGCGTGATGCGGTTGAAGGGGGCCTGCTGGATGCGCACGATGGCGCCCACGGGGACGTCCTTGGCCTTGTAGCAGGGCGTTTTTCCGCTCCAGGGGCTGCCGTACACGCGTGCGGTGCCGTCCGGCATGAGGCGGAGGATGGGGTTGTCGTCGTTGAGGAGCTCGGTGCCCGGTATGTGTTTGAGCCAGAGGCTGCTGTGGGTGCTTTTTCCGGTGCCGCTTTTGCCAAGGAATAGGTAGCCTTTTCCGCCGTTCATCACCACTGAAGAGTGCATTTCCAGAAGGCCTTTATGGGCCGATGCAAATGCAAACAGCAGCATGAGTGCGTTGTTGAGGGCGAAGTGGGGGTCATTTCCGGTAAGAAGAAGCTGTGCCTCCGTGAAGGAGCTTTTGATCTTCATTTCTCCGGCGACGGGTGCCCCGGGAAGGGGCCTTACGCGGAAACGGTAGTCTCCGTCAGGGTATTGGCTAATAGCAATTTCCGGAAAACCCGGGCCGTCGTCTGTGGTGTAGATGGGCGTGACGGGCTCCAGCGGAAGAGAGGAAACAATACGGAGGGTAAAGAGCCGGTCTCCTTCCGTACTCTCGGTGAGGAAAGGACGGAGGTTGGCTGCGTCAGGCTGGGGGCCTTGTACCTCAAAGCAATAGCCTGCAACCTTATATAGGTGTTTATCTTCCATAATCATACAAATCTACGCAGAAAAGGGCAAAAAAAAAAGCCCCTATTGGGCTTTCTTTTTGTCTATGGCTTTCTGGAACATTTGGGTAAGCATCTCTATGGAGATGGCGATGTCGTACTGTTTCATGGATTCGATGTACTCCTTGCCTTTTTCCCAACGTTCTTCGGGATGGTCCAGCCAGTAGTCTATGCGGTTGGCCAGCGCTTCGGGGTTTTTCTTGGGGAACTTGCTGTGGCGGTCCAGGGCGAACTGGGAAGTCCCGGTGCGGCTGCCTTCGGCAATGACGGGCACGGCGCCCTGCTGCATGGCTTCCATGATGGAGAGGCCTTCCACTTCGATATCGGCGCAGTGGATGGCAAGGTCGGCTCCGGCGGCCAGTTCCCGCAGTCCCTGGCGGTCCAGGAATACGAACTGTACGGGATATTGAATGACACCGTCTGTTTCCAGCTTCTGGGCTATCTTTTTGTATTCATGGAGCATGGGACCGTTTCCGGCCAGGGTGAGGCGGATGCGCTTGGCATATTTGGAGAAACGGAGCGCCTCGAAGAGGGTGTACTGGTCTTTCTCTTTGGACAGGCGGCTGATGCAGATGACCTCCAGCGGACGCTCGGGATCAAGGTAGTTCTCGGGAGGCGTGAGCGGACGGATGCTCTTGTCGGGAATGATACCGTTGGAGATGACGCAAAGCTCAGACTGGAAGTGATAACGGCGCAGGCGGTCCAGAACGTTCTCCGTGGGACACTGTACCATCTCGCAGGGATTGTAGATATACTTTCTCCAGGCTTTCATGAGCGTACGGTTGGCCCATTTCCATTTGCCCATGCCAAGAGACGTGAGGATGTTCTCGGGGTGCATGTGGAATGTGGCCGTGATGGGCTTTCCATATTTACGGGCAACCTTGATGGCCCGCCACTGCATCACGAATGTCTCTTCCAGGTGGACGACATCGGCCCAGCGGACGGCCTCGTCCAGCAGTTTGGGGTCTGTGCTGCCGTAGCAGAAGCCCTGCGACTCGATGAGCGGCTGGAAGATGGGGAAAATGAACTCCTTGAGGGGATAGTCGGGCTGGGGCTGGTCCGTGGGTTTGCATGCGGAAATGATGCGAACATCCTGTCCGGCTTCGCGCAGGGCTTTGACCGTGCGGCGGGCCGATGCGGAAATTCCGTTTCCGATAATGAAGTAGTTATTGATTACAAAGAGAATCTTCATGTTTGAATACTTTTTGAAGCATGTCCTTGAACTCCTGCGTCCAGCCCTCGGGCCAGTCATGGGAGCTGGGGTACACTGCGTAGCTGTGCGGATAGCCCTTCTGGTTCATGCGGTTATGAAGCTTCTGGGTAGCCGGACGCATCATGTCATTCTTGGCGGCGTAGAGGTAGAACCCGTAAGGAGGGTACTCGCGGTACTGCCTGCGAAGCTTTCTGTACAGGCCGCTGTAGAAACGCCAGCGGTAGGGGACCGGTTTTCCAAGACCCCACATGTAGGGGGACATGGCGCCTATGTAGCCGAAGACATCGGGGTGGTTGGCCCCGAGGTACAGGCTCTGGTAGCCGCCGATGGAAAGGCCGGCAACGGCGCGGTGGGCACGGTCGGGGATGGTGCGGTAAACGCTGTCCACGAAGGCAACGACGTCCCTTGTGAAGCCCGTTTCCACAGCGCCGTCTATCTCGAAGATGCTCTCGAAGGCATCCTTGAAGCGGGCGTTGTCGTAGTCTTCGTCGTCGTTGTACTGGTTCACATTGGGCATTACGATGATGCATTCCTGTGCCAGACCCTCTTTCCAGAGGCTGTCGGCGGTATGGTAAACTTCTCCAAAGCGGATCCAGGCGGTCTCGTAGCCGCGGGCTCCATGCAGAAGGTAAAAGACAGGGTAGCGTTTGCCGGACTCGTAGTAGTTGGCCGGCAGGTACACAATCATGCGGCGCTCCGTGGGGCCTTTTACGCTGGATGGATAGTGGTGTTCTTCCACCAGGTTTTGCGGGCAATACTCTCCGGGACGGATGGCAGGACCCGCAAAAAGGCGCTCTTTGTCGGCGAAGCGTATGACTCCGCATGCATTGAGCGCCAATAATGCTGTAAGAAGCAGTAAAAGTTTAGGTTTCAAAAGCTTGCTGTTAGGCCTCGGGGGCGAGGGTGGTGTAGACGTTGGTCACGTCTTCATCGTCCTCCAGCATGCCGGTAAGTTTGTCGAGGGTGGCGCGCTGTTCGGCGGTCACTTCCTTGAGATCCACGTTGGGGATTTGCTCGAAGCCGCCGGAGACGAGTTCGTAACCTTTTTCTTCAATGTACTTCTGGATTTGGCCGTAGGCGGTGTAGTCTCCGTAGATGGAGATTTCCACGGTGACGTTCTCGTCCTCGTCTTCCACCTCCTGCTTGAAGACTTCCTCGGCGCCGAAGTCGATGAGCTCGAGCTCCAGCTCTTCTACGTCGATGGGCTTGGCGGGATCTTCCTTGATGCGGAACACGCACTTGTGGTCAAACATGAAAGCCACGCTGCCGCTGGTCTGGAGGGAGCCGCCGCACTTGGTGAAGTAGCTGCGGACGTTGGCGACGGTACGGGTATTATTGTCGGTAGCGGCCTCCACGAGGTAGGCGATGCCGAAGGGACCGAAGCCCTCGTATACGATTTCCTTGAAATCTCCGGTTTTGGCCTCGGTGGCCTTCTTGATGGCGCGCTCGATGTTCTCCTTGGGCATCTGCTCGGACTTGGCCTCGGCGATGAGGGCGCGAAGGCGGGGGTTACCGGTTACTTCTGCTCCTCCCTGCTTGACGGCGATGGTGATTTCCTTGCCCAGTTTGGTGAAGGTTTTGGCCATGTGGCCCCAACGCTTCAGCTTGCGCTCTTTGCGGAATTCAAATGCTCTTCCCATAAATTACTCTGCAGTTTCGATGCGGGTGATGTACTTGTCAATTTCCATGGCCTCGGGAGCGTTGCCCCACTTGGTCTTGATGGTCTTGTAGAAGGAGAGTGCTTTTTCGGGCTCACCGTTAGCCTCGGCGGCGATGCCGGCCTTGAGGAGGTAGGCGGCGGCGAGGGCGTTGTCAACGGTGGCGGCGGCCTTCTCGTATGAGGCGATGGCCTTGCCGTACTGCTCCAGCTCTACGTAGGCGTCACCGGTGCAGGCCTGGGCGCGGGAGAGGAGGATGGGATCTTCGCCGTCGTACTTCTTGAGGGTGGCGATGGCATCCTCGAAGGCGCCGGTCTGGAGCTGGCAGATGCCGGTGTAGAGGTACACGGCTTCGCCGGCCTTGGAGCCGTACTGCTTCAGGATGTCGGCAAAACCGAGGTCGTTCTCGTCACCGCTGAGGGCCAGTTCGTACTCGCCCTGCTGGAACCACTGCTCGGCCTTGACCATCTGGTCTGTGGCCTGGGCCTTCCTCGGCTGCAGGTAGAAACGGTTGTATGCGAGCACGCCGAGGGCTACGACGAGCACGCAAATGACGCAGCAGTAGATGATTTTACCGTACTCTTTGAAGAAAAGTTCGGTTTTGGAGACGGCCTCAGCGACGTTCTGCTGACGCACTTCTTCTTCAGTTTTTGTAATTTTAGCCATATTGTAGTTGTTTCTAATTAGCGTTTGAGCCTGCAAATTTACAAAAAATATTATATATTTGCAATCTAAAGAAAGAAGCCCTTTTCCATGCCCTGCCTGAAGAAAATAGTGGTCCGGGATTTCCGGAACATCGCGTTCCAGGAGCTGTCCTTCAGCTCCAATGTCAACTGCATCAGCGGTAACAACGGGGAGGGGAAGACCAACCTTCTGGACGCCATCTACTACCTTTCCATGACCAAGAGCGCCTTCCCGGCGCCGGACCGTTACAACTTCCGTTACGGGAGCGGCGGCTTTGCCATCGGCGGTACCTACCAGATGGAAAACGGGCTGGAGAGCCGCTTTGCCATTGAGGTGAAGGAAGGGGAGAAGAAGCTTACGCGGGACGATAAGCCGTATACGCGCATGGGCGAGCACATCGGCGTACTGCCCGTCGTGATGGTGTCGCCCGGGGACTCGGCCCTCGTGAGCGACTCCGGGGAGGAGCGGCGGAGGCTCTCCAACGCTGTCCTGTCGCAGATGGACCGCGAATATCTTGCGGCCGTGCAGGCGTACAACCGGCTCCTTGCCCAGCGGAACAAGATGCTCAAGGATATGGCTCCGGACCCGGCCCTTCTGGATGTGCTGGATGCCCGTATGGCCCAGCACGCTGCCCGCATCTTTGAAAGCCGCCGACAGTTTGTAGAGGACCTGAAGCCCGTTGTGGCGGAGTATTACCGGCTCATTTCGGGCGGCGGGGAGAGCGTCTCCATTGAGTATAAATCGGATTTACTAAATGCTTCTTTGACAGAAGTTTTCGCCGCTCACCGGGAGCGGGACTTTCAGTTAAGATATACGTCTTCCGGCGTGCAGCGGGACGACTTCCTTTTTACCATGGACGGCCATCCCATCCGCCGTGCCGGCTCGCAGGGGCAGCAGAAGTCTTTCCTCGTGGCCCTCAAGTTTGCCCAGTACGAGATTATGAAGCGCTCCTACGGCTTTGCGCCCATGCTGCTCCTCGACGACGTCTTTGACAAGCTGGACCTCGGGCGCATCTCCAACCTCATCGGCATGGTGGCGGGAGCGGACTTCGGCCAGATTTTCATTACCGATACAGATCGGGACCGCCTTTCGGGCATCGTGGACCGCATTACGGAAGACCGTTCCTATTTCAATGCAGAGGGCGGCGCATTTACCCAGATTGACTGATGGCTACGTTCATCCATAGAAAAGAGGCCATGAGCATGGAGGAGATTGTATCCCAGTACATCAAGTCCATGAAGATTGCCGCGGGGCTCAACCAGCAGCGTATTTTTGCCGCCTGGGATGCCTGCTCCGGGGCTGGGCCGTTTACGCTCAAGCGCTTTTTCAAGGGGGGAACGCTCTATATAACTTTAAGTTCCTCTGTCCTTCGCAGCCAGCTTGTCATGCAGAAGGATCTTCTCATTGAGAAGATGAATGCGTTCCTTACGCAGGATGAGCTGTTTACAGACGACAATAGAACCGTTGGTTTCATTACAGACCTGAAATTGAAATAACTGCTATGACTTTTGACCTTGCTATTCTGGGCGGCGGCCCTGCCGGTTATGTAGCCGCAGGAAGGGCTGGCGCCGCCGGGCTTTCCGTAATCCTGTTTGAAAAAAACGAACTGGGCGGCGTATGCCTCAATGAGGGCTGCATCCCTACCAAAACGCTGCTGTACAGTGCAAAAGTATATGATTATGCGCGCCACGCCGACAAATACGGCGTTACGGTTCCGGAGGCTTCCGTAGATGTTCCGGCCGTTTTCAAGCGCAAGGACAAGGTGGTGAAAAAGCTCGTGGGCGGCGTCCGCGTCCAGATGCGGAATGCCGGCGTGGAAGTGGTGAAAGAAGCCGCTTCCATCGTAGCCAGGGGGGCCGATGCCTTCCAGCTGTCGGCCGGAGAAGAGTACTATGAGGCCCGCCAAATTCTTGTTTGCACGGGCTCCGAGGCCGTTATCCCGCCCATTCCGGGGCTTCGGGAGGGGCTTGGGACCACGGTGGTCACCAGCCGCGAGATACTGGCGCTTCCGGAAAAACCGGAGCGGCTCGTTGTGATTGGCGGCGGGGTCATCGGCATGGAGTTCGCCAGCTTCTTCAATTCCATCGGCTCGCAGGTGACGGTGGTGGAAATGCTGCCCAAGATCCTGGGTCCGATGGACGGGGAAATCAGCGCCATGCTCCAGGCGCAGTACGCGAAAAAGGGCGTGGAGTTCCACCTGGGCTGCAAGGTGACGGCCGTGGAGGGGAATACCGTGGTGTATGAGACGCCGGAAGGGGAGGTGTGCCGGGCCGATGGTGACTGCATCCTGGTTTCGGTGGGCCGCAGGGCTTCTCTCACGGGCATCGGCCTGGAGGAAATGGGCGTAGAGATGGCGGTGAACGCCGCCGGCCGCCCCGTGGGCATCAAGGTAGATGCGCAGATGCGCACGAATGTGCCGGGCATCTATGCCGCCGGCGACGTGACGGGCTTTTCCATGCTGGCGCATACGGCATCGCGCGAGGGCGAGGTGGCCGTGAACACCATCCTGGGGAAGGCCGATGCCATGAGCTACAAGGCCATCCCCGGTGTGGTCTACACCAATCCCGAGGTGGCTGGCGTGGGCCTTACCGAGGAGGAAGCATCGGCTAGGGGCATTGCTGTCACGGTGCACAAGCTTCCCATGGCCTTCAGCGGCCGTTTTGTGGCTGAGAATGAGCGCGGCGAGGGCCTCTGCAAGATTCTGGAGGCCGATGGTGCCGTGGTAGGTGTGCACATGCTGGGGAACCCTTCCTCTGAGATTATCGCCGCCGCGTGCGTTGCCATCGAAAAAGGCCTCACGGTGGAGGCCTTGAAGACGGTGGTGCTCCCGCACCCTACGGTGTCGGAGATTCTGAAGGAAACGCTGTTCTAACCGATATACGACAGGATAAGGCTGGCGAGCTCTTCCTCGGAGTGACCATCGGCCTTTAACACCAAATCATAGTTTCGGGCGTCATAGCGGCTGGTGCCGGTGTGACGCTTTATGTAGTTTTCGCGGGCTTCGTCGATGCTCGCGATGAGGGCTTTGGCCGATGCTTCCTGGAGGCACTGCTTCTGAATGACGCGCCGGATGCGGTAACTGTCAGACGCCGTGATGAATACGTGCAGGTGATTGGGGTGGTCCTTCAGGATGTGGAAACCGGAGCGGCCGGCGATGACGCAGGAGCCTTCATCGGCCAGTTCCTTGAGGATTTCGGTCTCGGCCTGGTAGATGTCGTCGGGGGTGACGTTGATGCGGAATTCCTGGGAGTACCTGGCATTCACGTCCAGCGTCTCGGCCGAGGGAATCGGCGCAATGGAATGGAGCATCTCCACCAGCCAGTTTTTCTTTTCTCCCTTGAGCTTTTCGATGGCGCTCACGGTGAGGTTGAATTTCTTCGTGAGGGACTCGATGAGGTGCTTGTCAAAATAGAAGGTGCCGAGTTTCTGGGCCAGGATGCGGCCTACGGTATGTCCGCCGGAGCCAATCTCGCGGCTGACGGTGATGACAAAGGGTTCGTTCAGGTTCATAATTCTGTTATTGGATAAAGCCCGCAAAGTATCCTGCGAAAAAGACGTTGGTCAGGAGATAGCCTACGATGGTGGAGACGATGACGCAGATGAGTCCCGGCATCATGAAGCTGTGGTTGAGGAGGTACTTGCCGATGACGGTGGTCCCGCTGCGGTCGAAGTTGACCGTGGCAATGTCGGAGGGGTAGTTGGGGATGAAGAAATAGCCGTAAACGCTGGGAAGGACGCCCAGGAGGACGGGGCCGGCGATGCCCAGTTCATAGGCGAGGGGCAGCATGGCTACTACCACGGCGCCCTGGGAGTTGATGAGTACGCTCACCAGGAAGAACACGAAGGCAATGCTCCAGGGGTAGTTTGTGACAAGGCCGGTGAGCATTTCCTTCATCTGGTCCATGTAGTTTCCGAAGTAGGTGTCGGCCAGCCAGGCGATGCCGTAGATGGCGACGACGGCTACCATGCCGCTCTGCCATACGGCTCCGGCGACGGCTTTCTTGGGCTGTGCCTTGCAGAACATGATGTTGGCAGCGGCGGCGGCCAGCATGATAATCTGGATGCAGATGTTCATCTTGGGAAGGTTGATGGCCTTTGCCAGGGTTTCACCGCCTTCTACGTGGATCATCTGGCAGAAGGCGAAGCCCACAATTACAAGGAGGGCGCCCAGAAAGACAAACACGGATGCCTTGGCTTCTTTGGAGATGGTCTTGTCCAGGGTGGTGGCGGAGTTTCCGTACATGTAGTTGTAGAGTTCGGGGTCGGCCTTTCTCCTGAGGAATTCGGGGTCTTTGTCCAGGTCCTTGCCTCTTTTGTAGGAGGCCAGGGCGGCGCAGAAAAGGCCCACGAGGCAGGCGGGGATGGTGACCATGAGCACCTGCGGGATACTGACCATATAGCCGTTGGCGTTGGAAATGGTGACGAAAGCCACGACGGCGGCAGCGATGGGGGAGCAAGTGATGCCTACCTGGGAGGCAACGGATGCCACGCCGCAGGGACGCTCCGGACGGATGTTTTTCTTGAGTGCGATGTCGCAGATGATGGGCATGATGGTGTAGACGACATGGCCGGTTCCCACGAGGACGGTGAGGAAGAAGGTGACCATGGGGCCCAGGAAGGTGATGTGCTCGGGGTGCTTTCGGAGCATCTTTTCGGCAATCTGGATCATCCAGTCCATGCCGCCGGAAGCCTGTAGCGTACCGGCGCAGGTGACGGCTGCGATGATGATGTAGATGACGTCTGTGGGGGGCGTGCCGGGTTTTAATCCAAAACCGAAGACGAGGATGGCCAGGCCGATGCCGCTGATGGCGCCCAGCGCCAGTGACCCGTAACGGGAGCCTACGTACAGAGCTGCCAGGACAATGAGCAGCTCGATAATCATGGTTATTGTCATAGTGTTTAGTTAAACTACGCGAATATACGAAATTCTCCATGATTTTTTCAAATATCGTTTGCGATATAAAAATAAAGTCGTATGTTGTTATCGCAAACGATATAAATGATAATGATCAAAGTAATTGCCTCATAATGAGAAGGTTGCAACATTTCCTCTGGTCAATTTCATACCTGTCAGTTGTGCTAATTATCTGATTGTCAGTCGCATAAGCGCCACGGCTGCTGATGTACGTACATCGAAACCACGCTGGGATGCCGTTTTTTTGTACGTACATCGGCTGGGGAGTTGCGAAAAGTGCCCACTGGCACGCCGATGGTACATGTTCAGCCGTAGATGGTGCATGTTCAGCCGTAGCTGGTGCAGGTTCCATTTTAGAGACGAAACCGGCACCACCGGAGCAACGCAGAAGGCCGATTCGCGGTGCAGGTTCCGCCCTGTTTTGGAACCTGCGCCGTTGACACCCTGAACCTGCGCCGTCTTCCCCTGAACTTGACGCTAAATTCGGGTTCGTGGCGCTTAAGTAGTTGAATACTAAAAGATTAGAGTAACTGACGGGTGTGTTTTTCATACCCGTCAGTTACTCTAATGCGCTGATTGTCAGTGTGTTAAGCGTCACGGCTACCGATGTACGAACATCGAAACCGCACTGGGATGCCGTTTTTTTGTACGTACATCGGAAGAAGTGCCTTGCGCGGAGGGGCGCGGGATGGAATTCGAATAGCGCTCTGCAGAGCGCCGGCGGAGGGCGTGTCTTTGCCCCAGGCACCGCGACGGCGTGCAAAGACATACTAGCCCGGGAGCCGCGGGGGTGTATGAGGGGGCGGAGCCCCCTGT
>Ga0310695_10000610_pt1 | contig 91102 bp, 60 predicted proteins | sample RumenRJG_04DNA_FD_203882 | JGI IMG/M metagenome (GOLD analysis project Ga0310695, IMG submission 203882) | Bovine rumen microbial communities from Lethbridge, Alberta, Canada - RJG_04 (v2) (version 2) | ecosystem: Host-associated > Mammals > Digestive system > Stomach > Rumen | place: Canada...
CCACAAGATTGGGTGGCAGAATGCGCAGCACGTCCACCTCTCGCTGGCTCTTGTCGCGATAGAAGAACAGTTGCTGCATGTTGTTGCCTCGGTTCAGGTCGAGCTTCATCATGTCGTTGATCACCATGTTCTCGAACAGTGCGCCTCGCAGCGGATGGACATCCATCTGCTGCTCCGTACTGATGCCTAACAGGAAAGCAGCAAGTCCCGTGTCGTAGAAATAGAGTTTTGGCGTCTTCGTCAGTCGTTTGCCGATGTTGGTATAATATGGATGCAGCAGATAGACCACATAGGAAGCAGCAAGGATGCTGAGCCAATGTTTAATGGTTGGTACACTGACGCCAACCTCATTTGACACAGCTGAAGCGTTAAACTCTTGGCCTACACGGCTGGCACACAAGCGGATAAATATCTGGAATGCCTGCAGGTCTTTCACGTTGATGAGTGTACGCACATCGCGCTCTATATAAGTAGTATAGTAGTTGCTTAGCAGTTGCTGCCGAAGCAACTCGTTATCAGCTGTCCACACAGCGGGGAACCCACCATAGAGCAGCATCTTCGACGTGCTGGCCCCTGGTTGATATGTCATAATCTCCGTTGTGCTGAGTGGAAGGAGCGAATAGACGGCAGTACGTCCGGCCATCGATTGCGTAATTCTCTCCATCATGGCGAAATTGCTGCTGCCAGTAACAATATAGTGATGCTGGTCGGTACCCTGGAAACGGTCTTCATCAACAATGACCTGAATATACGAGAAAACGTTGGGGAAATGGTGTGCCTCGTCGATGATAACTCCTTTAGGATGGCGGTTAAAGAATGCTTTAGGGTCAGCCTGAACCTCGGCCAGTGTATCGGAGTCCTCTAAACTGACGTATGGGAGGTCTGGGAACAACTCGCGGCACAGCGTTGTCTTGCCCGATTGGCGCGGTCCTGTCAGCGTAATGACAGGAAGAATACTGAATACGCCAGAAAACGACGATGCTAACGTTCTGTTTATTAATACCTTACTCATGTGGTGGACAAATTTAAAGTTGGACTTAAAATTTGGCCAAAGGTACTACTTTTCTGTCAAACCAGCAAATATTTCGGGCAAAATCTATCTTAACGCAGATAGATTTTACCCGATTCCCCCCAATCTGTTACTCCGTCTTGATGCTGTTGATGGGGTTCTCGTTGGCATTCTTCCAACTCTGGTATGTCACCGTCAGCATGGTGATCAGCGCGATGAGCAGGAAGGACACCACGAACAGCAGGGGCGAGATGGCGGCGCGGACGGCGAACCCTTCGAGCCAGTGCTGACCCATCAGGTAGCCGATGGGAGCCGCCACAACGAAGCAGCCCAGCAGGATGTAGAGGTAACGCCGCCAGAACATCATCAAGATCTCCTTCGTAGAGCTGCCGAACACCTTGCGGATGCCAATCTCCTTGCGGCGATACTCACTCTCGAACATCGTCAGGCCAAAAACACCGATGATACTGATGAGGATGGCCAGCAGCGAGAACAGCAGAATCTGCTTGGTGAAGAGCCTTTCCTGATGGTACGATTTCTCCAGCACATCGTCCACGTAGCGCAGGTCACCGACTTCAAGCTCGTTGTCGTGCTCGTATTTCAGCACCACGTCCAGCACTTTCTCTTTGGCCTCGCGCTTGTCCATGCCCTTGGCCACACGCACTAAGAGGTAGTTGCGCCAGAAACCTTCGTTCGAGTAGTAGCCGTCACGACTGGGCACCAAGAAAGCTATGGGCTGCTGGCTGTCGTCTATGCGCAGGGTGGTATACTTGATGTCCTCGCAGAAGCCGACGACGGGCATGTCTTCGTCATTGATAGGCTTATCGACGGCGAGCCAGGGGTATTTCTTCTTGGCCGACTCACTGAAGATATACACGTCGCCATCGGTCTTGCGGAAATTGCGGCCCTCCACGATGTCGATGCCCATCACGCTGAGGAAACGCCAGTCGACGAAGATGCAGGTAAACGTCATGTGCTTGTCGCCCTCACCCCTGCCCCACGTCTGGTAGCGGTCGCTGCTGCCCAAGACGCTCTGGGCCAGGCAGGCACCCTCAATGCCGGGAATCTTGCGCAGGTCGGCATCGATGGCATCGGCATGATTGCGCGTGTCGGGCGCTGTCGGCACCACCATCACTTCGTCCTTGTCGAAGCCGTAGTCGGTGTGGAAGATGAGGTAGCTCTGCAAGTACATGATACCCACGCCAATGACCAGCATGAACGACACGACGAACTGCAGGCAGATCAGCGAGGTGCGCAGAATGCGACCCTTGGGCGACAGGCCAAACGAGCCCTTCAGCACCAAGGCTGGCGGGAAGGACGTGACGTAGTACGACGGATAGGCCCCTGCCAACAGTCCCACCACGATGCTGATAAGCAGGGTGACGCCCACCAAACTAAGGTTATCCTGCAACAGGATGCTGCCCTGTACCAGCTTCTGCAAGCCTAAGTCGTGAGCCATATAGACCATCGCCATTGCCCCCGCGAATGCCAGCAGACTGATGATGACGGCCTCGGCCAGCAGACTGCCGCGCAGACTGGCCGTCGATGCGCCCAACACTTTCTGCGTATTGATACTGCGGATGCGCAGCGGTGTCTCGGCCAGGGTGAAGTTCATGAAGTTGACCGCGGCAATCACTACGATCAGCAGCGAGAAGCAGATGAGCAGATAGACGGAACTCCTGCTGACCGACTTGATGTTGGGCGAATCCTTGCTGAGGTCTTTCGCGAAATGGGTGTCGGCAATCGGCGTCAACACCACTTGTAGGGCTTCCTCCTCTTGCTGGGTTGTCATGTTGAGGTCATTCTTGAACAGCTCGACGGCTTTCTGGCGCATGGCGCTAATCACGTTCGGCAGGTTGGCCGTATCGTCCACACGGATATAGGCCTGATAGTTCCAATTGTTGTAGTTGCCTTCATTGTCATTGAGTCCCCTGAAGCTGATGCCGTGCAGGAAGTTGTTTTCCGGATAGTCTTCTATCACGGCACACACATTGAAGATCCAATCCTCCACCCATTTGTATTTCAGGGCCTTGCCCACTGCATTGGCAGTGCCAAAGATGCGCATCGCTTCTGAACGAGGCAGCACGATATTGGGCAACTGGTTCAAGCCCTTCAAGTCGCCGCAGATGACTTCTGGCTTGAACACGCTCATAAAGTCATGGATGCCACACACCAGATTCAGCGAATACTCCTGATCGTCCACTATATACTGGTCGAAGAGGGTCCAGCCCTGCTCGATGCCGTAGCCCGTGATATGCGGCGATGCTGCCGCCAACTGCTCCACCAGCGGACGGGGCAGCGTCACGCCATAGTCCTCCATGCCAGGCCCTAACTTCATTGTCAGGCGGAACAGCTTTTCGTGCTCCGTAAAACTCTTATTGTAGCCCAGGTCGTAGTTGACCTGCGTCATGATGACGAAGAACGAGGCGAAGGCCAGGCTCAGGCCCAGCAGATTCAGCAAGTTTGCCGTCACAAACTTGCGGAACATGGATGTAAAGTTTCTAACAATAGTCTTCATACGATTCTAATTTTTCTGCTGCAAAAGTACAGCAATAAAACGAATCCGCCAAGGCTCAAGGCCCCGGCGGTAGCGGATTGTCTAAAAATTAGACAGTAGAGCGTATGATTTTTAGACGCCCTCACCAGAGAATCGCGGCGAGAGGCTGCGATACAGGTCATAGCCGCCAGTATCGGAGGGATAGATGATGGTATCGATGAAATAGTAATTGCCGTCGCCGCCTACCAATACGTTGCCGGCAACAGCGTCGAAGATGTCGTGCTGGCCGTTGGTATAGTATTCGCCGTTGTCTTCTGGATGGAAACCTAAACGGAGGAACTCGTCGTGGATTTCCGCTTTCGTGGCCAGTCGGGCATCATCAATATATGGCTGAACCAGTACGGCACACACCTTCCCGTCTCTGTTCTCGGCAAAGCCAATCATTTTATAAGCACAATCAGGGAAGTATTGATTGTGTGCCTTGATACGCTCAAAGAAAGGTGTTAAATTGTCGTCTGAATAACGGAAATCATTTAGTTTTATGATTTCATTACCGTCGGCAGTCAAATACGTCTCATTCTCTGACCCGCGGTCAAAGAAACTGCCGAAAAGGCTACGGTCTTCAAACCTGCAGCCTTGTTCCTGAGCCCATTGGTGCAGTCTTACCAGTTGGACAGACTTGCAAGCCGTTGTTCCCGCAAGAGCTTCAATCTCTTCAAGGACTCTTCGCGCGGTTTCGGATGCTGCATCCAATACGCTACACTTGCCTTTTTCTCGGCATTCACCTTCTTGTGATAGTCGTTCAGTTTGATCTCCATTCATTCTTCCTTTTAAATGTTCGTGGTGCAAAGATAAAATAATTGTTTGACATTACCAAGCAATTCGGGCGAAATCTATCCATACGCAGGTAGATTTCGCCCAACGGTGTTACTCCGTCTTGATGTTATTGACAGGATTCTCGGTAGCGGCGCGCCAGCTCTGGAAAAATGCTGTCAGCAGATTGACGGCGAGTACAATGACAAGGGACAACAGCAATGGCATGAACTCCATACGGATGGTGAGGCCCGAGATGCTGCTCACCATCGGAGCCAGCCAGTAGGATAGGGGAATGGCTATGACCATAGCAACGACCGACTGGACGACAACCGTGAGGAGCAGGCGTAGGGTGATGCTGCTGATCTCTGCCCCAAAGACGCGGCGGATGGCAATCTCGCGCCGACGCTGACTGATGAAATAGCTGTTCATTGCCATCAGTCCGAGCACGGCTATCAGTAGGGCAACAGCCGTAAAGACCATCAGCACGCTGAGGAACCGCTTGTAGTCCTTGTACCACTCCTCGTGACTCTGGATGAGCTCGTGGACGTCGCCTGCCTCTTGGCCTGTGATCGCGCTGATTTGCCGCTTAATGGCATCTTCCACCTTCTGGCGATTGCCATGATATTTAATCAATGCTTGGCGGGGCTTGCCGTAACTCCTGTTCACATAGTTGTTGATTTTATCAGTCATATCGGCTTCGTCGCGGAATTCTCCTACATTGAGGATTAGGAACGGGGTGGGGTGCTCCTCCTCGCGCATCACGTTCTGATAGACCATATCGGGATAGACAGCGCCCACCTCAAAGTTCTGTGTTCCGTCAGCCGTGACGATTCTCCTTTCATCATCCCTCTTGCCGAACTGGCGCAGCAGTTGGTGGTTCACCCCCCAGCCATCCTCGCTGTAGGTTTTCTCAGGGTGGATGTTCAAAGTGTTGAAGAAGCAACTGTCGCCTATCAGCAATCGCTGACTTATCACTGCCCCGTCAGCCGAGATAGTCCAGTTCTCCAGTCCCTCTAAAGGTGTGCCATAGCCGAAGCCGACGGTCTCCACCTCCGGCAGCGCCAGCAGCTTGCTGCGGAACGTCTGCCGCTGACTCTCGCTGAAGCCGGCAACATCCCAGGTCTTGAGGATATTCTCGATGTCGTAGCCCAGCGGGCGGTTCATGAGTTCACGGATGCTGCTGCCCAGCAACAGCGTAATGGTCAGCATGACAATGGCAAAGACGGCCTGAATGACCATCAGCGCGTGGCTCCACCGCTGGCGCACACGACGCCGGAACGTGCCGCGCACGATGTCAATAGGCTGGTAGCCGCTGAGTATCGTGGCTGGCACGAAGCCTGCCAATGAGCCAACGAGGATGATGCCCGCCAGGAAGGCAGCAATAGTGCCGAGGCTCGTGTCCTTCAGCAAATCCAGCGGACAGTTGGCCATCTCCATCGCCTTGTCCTGCAGGGCAAGTGCTGTCACATAGCCAACGACGAAGGCAATGGCAGTAAAGAGAATACTCTCGCCCATCAGCTTGCCAAAGACCTGCAGGCGCGAGAGGCCCAGCAACCGCCGGGTGGCCATCTCTTTCGACCGCTCAGTGGTGAGCGACACGCTCAGGTTCACGTAGTTGAAGATGGCGAACACCAGTACCAGCAGGGCAACAACGACGTAGAGGTGTGCCATCTCCCGACTGCCGTGATTGATGTCTTCCTGCCCTAACGAGCACTCCATCGCGTCGTAGTAGATGGTGGAGAAAGGCGTGAGCGTCAGTTCCTTTGCGGCCTCCATCTGATAAAGCCAGAAGAAAGTCTTCAGATAGTCGCGCATGTCGCCAGTTTTGCTCCGCAGGTCGCAGCCCTCACGCTGCATCAAAAAGAGCACGCAGCACGATGCGTTGTTCATCTGCTCGCTCCAGGCCGAATAGTGGAAATGGCGCAGGTTCTCGACGTTGAACACACAGTCGTAGCCGTCGGGAACGATGCTTCGGTCGAAGTCGTCCATGATGCCGCTGACGGTGTAGGTGATGTGTCCATTCTCGTCATTTGCATCGCCCAGCACCATCTCCTTACCGATAGGACTCTCGTCGGGCCAGTAGCGCTGTGCGAACGACTTGCTCACCACGATCTGGTTGGGCGCACTGAGCACCTTCCGACGGTCGCCCGTCAACAGACGATAGTCGAAGAAAGTGAAGAAGTTCTGGCCCGTCACCAGCACCTTGGTGTCAGCCTTCTGTCCACCAATGCTGAACGTCATGCCGTAGCCAGCCATCGAGCACCAGTCCTCCACCTCGGGGAAACGCTCCTTCAGCCGCTCGCCCACACGGAAGTGCGACATCATGCACATCTCATTGCCCACAACGAACGTGCGGTCGGCGCGCGCCTGATAGTTCTCTACCGTCGTCTGTCGATAGATCAGGTCGCCCAACAGCAGCAGGAAGGCCATCGAGAGGCATAGTCCCACGATATTGATAAAGGTAAACAGCCTGTGGCGACTCAGGAATCTGAAAAAGCTTTTCATACGTGTTATTGATATAGACGATGCAAAGTTACACCTAAAACGCGAATCCGCCAAGGCCCGAGGCCCTGGCGGATGCAGATTGTCTAAAAATTAGACAGTCGGGCGTATGATTATTAGACACTCCTGACCTTACTCCTTGGTCAGATCATAGTCGGGACTGACAAACTGGCTTCCTACTACGGTCTGCCACTCCAGTTCCATGGCCCCCTCCCTGTGGTGGCGGTAATAGCAGGTGACGCTATAGACCGACTCGTCGGGGAACAGGCTGTAGGTCATCATGCCGAGCGGCTGGTCGTAGGCGCCAGCCTTGCGGTTCCATCGGCTGTAAGTCACTGTGTAGGTCGCTTCGGCGAGCGCGAAGTCATGGCGTCCGGCGAGCCGCCATTCGTCGCTGCGCCACACGTACATCACGCGGCTGCTGAGCAGCCCGTCAGCGGCATAGACATACTCGTAGCGGCAGGTGGGGACGAGGCGGACGTCGCCTTTGCGCAGCGGGCGCTTCCTGTAGACGTCCGTCGCGACGATGTGGCCCTCGTCGTCGTACTCCGCATTGTAGGCGAACTCGCCGGCGCAGGCCGTCGTTGCCTTCTCATACACCTTGGTCACTGTTTCTGAGGTCATCACCTGAGCCTCCGTGGCGAGTGCCGTGAGGCACATCATCATCACCAGAATCATCATCTTTTTCATCATCGTAATGTTTTTAAATTGTTTGACATGTTATGTTCATTTTCGATGATGCAAAGTTACGACGATTCGCCTCAGCCTCCAAGCATTTCAGCCTGCCGCCAGGCCGTTTGTCTAAAGATTAGACACGAAAGCGTATGATTCTTTGACACTCAGCCCTAAGCCTAACCTGAATTATTCTCACTAACGCGAAGCGTCTTACAAAAACAAATCAAAACCAATAAAACAAATCAAAACAGGCATTATAATAATGTTTTACTATAGTTTCGGAAGTATTTTAGAACCACGAATTACTCGAATTACTCGAATTATCCTTTCTTCATGTATTCTAATTCGTGAAATTATAGTTTGAAATTTCTCGAATTCTCTCCCACTTGTATAGGCTCCAGAGTATGAGAAATTCGTAAAATTCGTGTAATTCGTGGTTCTCTATGACTTCCGAAAAATCAAATGTTTTGATTTGTTTTTGTAAGACCGCGAAGCGGTATAGACCAAACTCCATGTGACTATCTCCGCTGTATATGCCTGTGTTTTTCAGAACCGGTAGCCGATGGAGAGGTCGGCCATGATGTTCTTGGGGTGGGCGCCAAGGAGGACGGCGGTGGCGACGTTGCCCACGGGGTTGCCCATGAAGCCCGCGTCCGAGACGCTCGTCAGCCCGACGCAGACGTCGTAGCCGATGATGAAGTGGCCCAGCGTCAGGTCGATGCCCCCGATGGCGCCGGCATCCCAGCGGTTGAAGGCGGGATAGCTGACCCGGCGGTTCTCACGGTCGTAGGCGCACGAGTGGAAGTCGAAGGCTTGGCTGAAGTGATTCACATCGAAGGTCTCGCAGCGGTCGGTGTTCACGATGTCCAGGCGGGTCTTGCCGCTGAGTCCGCAGGCCACGTAGGCGCCGCTGCGGAAGGTGAGGAAGCAGCCCTCGCCCAGTCTGAGGCGGGCCGCCAGCTGCAGCGGCAGCTGAAGGTAGTCGAGGCGCGTGCCGAAGCGGGCCTCCATGATTTGCTCGCTGCCGTAGTAGCCCTTAAACTTCCAGCCTTTCCTCACAAACAGGAGCGAAGGCTGAAGGCGCCAGACGCCGTTCTTCGACAGTCCGATGTCGGCCCCGCCGCCGACGTGGAAGCCCGTGCGGTCCTCGATGTTCGTCACGCCGGCAAAGAGCGTCGAGCGGCCGATGCCGCCGCGCGCCTGCCAATGGATGTCCTGGCTGTTCATCACTGCGGGGAGTGCCGCGAGCCACAGCCCCATGATCACTTTTCCAATTCTGTTCATGTCTTTTCGCTTGATTGTTTCTATAAAACAAAACAGCGCAGTGGGAAAACCTTGCGCCCTGCGCTGTTAAACAACCTTAACCGCCTTTGCTTCGCTGCCGATTTTTAAAACTTTCGTCACGCCGTGGCGGCATGCCGTCACGTCGTGATTTCATGCCGTCACGACGTGACGGCATGGCGTCACGACGTGACGAAAGATTTCCGGACTGGTCATTCCGTCTTGATGTTCCGGACGGGATTCTCCGTCGCAGCGCGCCAGCTCTGGATGACGACGGTGAGCAGGGAAATGATGAAGCAAGTAAACCCGGCAACAGCGAATATCCAGGGGCTGAGCGCGATGCGATAGGAGAAGTTCTGGAGCCAGTCGTGCATGATGGTCCACGTGATGGGTACGGCGATGACGAACGACACCAGCAACGGGGCGGCGAACGTGCGGAGCATCAGTGCTAAGACCTCGCCCGACGTGGAGCCCATCACCTTGCGGATGGCTATCTCCTTCTGCCGTTGGCGGATGAAGAAGAGCGACAGGCCCACGTAGCCCAACACAGATATGACGACGGCAATGAGGGTGAAAAGTGTGATGATTTTCAGCGTGTTCTGCTGGTCCTCGAAAGTTTCGGAGATACCCTCTTCCAAACTGCTGACATACCAAACCAATTCTTCTTCAGAGACACCCAGCCCTCTCAGCATTTCGTCGAAAGCGGTCTTCGCCTGCTTATTTCCATTTGTCTTGACGAGGAAGTTGGGATTATCTACATGCTCCTGCAGGCGGATGGCGAAAGGTTCTGCTTCGTGTAGCACGTTGATGCGATGAAAATCCTTGATAATACCGCTGATAGGTGCCGTCTCGTCTTTGCCCCAAACCATCTCGCGGTCATCATCCGACAACTCCAACCTACGCTTGGCATCCTCATTCAGATAGTAGCCATTGCTGGTGTTACCATAGTCTTGGAGAATATCCAGTCCGTAGAGGCTGAAGGCCGTCGAGTCCAGATCGGTCAGGAACAGGCTCGTCAGTTTGTCGCCGTTCGTAATACTTCTGATGCTGCTGTTGTAGGTGACAAAGGTCGTTCCACTATATTCTCCGATGCGCTCTACGAAAGGCATCTTCTCCAGCAGACTCCTGACGGTCTGGCTTTTATCCTCAGGTGTATTCACATAATAGAGTCGTTCCGTATTGAATCCTAATGGCGCATGAATAAGGTGATTTAGCTGTAGCCAGATGACAAGGGCAGAAGTCAGCATCGTGATGGTGACGACGTTCTGCAGGATGATGAACACCTTGCCCAGCACCATCTTCGAGCGATAGCGGAACGAGCCCTTCACGATGTCGATGGGCTGGAAGCGGGAAATCTGCCACGAAGGCATAATGCCTGAAATGATGCCTGTCAGCAATACGAACCCCATGCTGACACCTACAGTGTCCAAACGAATATCATTCATCAGGTCAATCTTACCCTTAAACAGTTCGGCTGCTTCGTCTTGGAAACAGCAGGCTAAGACGAAACCTGCGACGAAGCAGAAAGCCACCATCAGCGTAGACTCGACGATTAACTTCAGGGAAATGCTGCGCTGACTGCTGCCGAAGAGCCGCCGCGTGGCCATCTCCTTGGCACGGAAGCCTGTATTGGCGACGGTCAGGTTGATATAGTTGCTGACAGCGAAGAATAGGATGGCCAGCACGGCTGCAAGCAGTATCTGGAGCCTCGTCTTGTCACCTTTCTGCATGCCTGCACCGTTGTTTTGCGGTGCAAACATAATGTCGGTCAGTGGTGTTGCGAAGAACTCTTGATTTTCCATGTGTGCCCACATATAGTTCTTGGCCAGATGGTCTTCTATCACTTTTTTCTTGGCATCAAGTGTCGCGCCTGGACGCAACATGAGAAATGCTTTGCAGGCACCTGTGCTGCTATATGCGAAAGAACGGGGCCTCAGCGTATAGCCCATCACCTGAGGAAAACGCTCCATGTTGGCAATGATTTGTGTCTCATTGGGCAGCACCGTACGGTCGAAATCCTTCACGATGCCGCTGACAGTATAGACCAACGTCGAGTCGTACGGATCTTCGTGGTTCATGAAGACAGAGCGCTTGCCAACAATCTGCAACGATTCGCCGATGGGATCCTTCTCACCAAAGAGACGCTGAGCCAGTCTTTCTGTGATAACGCACTTGTCTGGCGCATCGAGGACTGTCCGTTTGTCTCCCTTCGTTAATTCAAAATCGAAGAAGTTGAAGAATGTCGAGTCTGTCAGCATAATGATGCCATTCTCCTTATCTCCATCCTTCACCTCTCGCTGACCATATTTAATCCGTCCGTTCTGGCTCATCACGCAACAGGTCTGCTCCACCTCCGGGCACATCTCTTTCATCTCTTGTGCAGCCTGTGGCCACATAAAGAAGTCCTCGCCACTACCCGTCAGGTAGATGCGGTCGGCATTCTTGTGCCACGAGTCGATACTATATTGCCGCCACGTGTAGTCGCCCATGAGGATGATGAACATCAGCGACACCACCAGCCCGGCTATATTAATAAAGGTATATAGCTTGTTGCGCGACAGGAATCTGAAATAACTCTTCATACGTTCTAAATGCTTTTGATGCTGCAAAGTTAAGGCAATAAAACGAATCCGCCAAGGCCCGAGGCCCTGGCGGATGCAGATTGTCTAAAAATTAGACAGCGAGGTGTATGATTCTTTTACAGTCCGAAGCGGAAGACGGCCAGAAACACGGGGCGCTCCTCCCAGGCGTCGTTGAACGACTGCAAGAGTCGGTCGCCTTCGTAGATGTCGGTGAGCTCCAGCGACAGCTGACGGTCCTGCCCGAAGGCCGTGCCGCCCTGTATCTGACCCTTGGCGAGTGTGATGGAGGTGTAGAGGCTGCTGAAATGCAGCACGATGTTGTGCTGCTGCCCGCCGTAGGTCAGCGACAGCGCCACGGGGTGCATCTCGAGCGTCCACCCCACCTGGCCGCCCTCCGTCTCCTTCACGAACGCATAGCTGCCCGTCAGCCCCATGTCGGGCAGGGCGGCGAGGGCCTGGCTCAGCTCGGGGTCGTCGACCACGCGGGCGAGCAGACGCAGGGGGAAGCCGTTGAAGATGACGGTGTGAGCGGTCAGGTTGCTGACGCTGAACGTGACGTCGTCGATGTCCTCGCGGTTCGTTTGCTTGGTCTGGCGGTCGGTGTAGATAATGCTGTAGCGGCCCGGATATTCGCCCATGATGCCCTGGGCATAGTCCTCTTTATCCTGCTCGGTCAGTCCGTGGAATGTGGGGCCACGGTCGCAGGCGGCCAAAATGGCCAGGGCCAGCACTGAAAACAATAGATTCTTCATAATCATTCCTTTTTTTACTCTAAAACGACGCCGCCGACGGTTTATTGCATGGCCGACCGCATTATTTTTCATTCCGTCTTGATGCTGTTCACGGGATTCTCGCTGGCCGTGCGCCAGCTCTGAGTGACGACGGTGGCCAGCGTGACGAGGCCGACGGCGAGCAGCGACAGGGGGAAGATCCACCAGGGGATGGCGATGCGCTCGGCGAAGCCCTGGAGCCATTGACGGCCGATGTGGTAGGCGAGGGGAGCGCTGACGACGAAGCTGACGGCGAGCAGCAGGCCGTAGTGGCGGCAGAGCATCCGCAGGATTTCCTGTGTCGACGAGCCGAAGACCTTGCGGATGCCGATCTCCTTGCGGCGATACTCCGTCTCGAACATCGTCAGGCAGAAGACGCCGATGAGCGTGATGACGAGGCAGAGCACGGCGAACCAGCCCACCTGGCGGATGAAGCGGAACTCCTCCTGATAGAGCCGCTCCAGCTGCTGGTCGAGGAACTTCGGCTCCACGCGCTCGCCGCTGCCCATCGCCGTGAGCACGTCGCCCAGCTTGCGGCGCGTGTCCACCTTGTCGACGCCGGCCGCCACGCGGATGTTGGCAATGCCCAGCTGGTCGCCCCAGTCGATGTGGTCCTTGCCGAAGATGATGAAGGCGAGGGGCTCCTGCTGGCGGTCCTTGCGGGTGGACATGAAGCGGATGTTCTCGCAGACGCCGACGACGGGGAAGTCGTTCGACAGCAGTTTCTTGTCCATCTCCACCCAGGGCCACTGGCGGCGGGCCGCCTCGTTGATGATGTAGCAGTCGCCGTCGTGCTCATTGAAGTCGCGCCCCTCGGTGACCTTGATGCCCATGGTGCGCAGGTAGTGGTGGTCGACGGGCATGCAGGTGAAGGTGATGTGATGGTCGTCGTCGCCGCGCCCCCAGCCCATGTAGCTGTCGGCATTGCCCAGTACGAAGCGCGAGAAGCTCACGTCACTGACGCCGCCCTGCTGCATCAGCTCGGCGCGGATGGCGTCCTTCTTGCCCCACAGCTCTGAGGTGAGCTGCACGTAGAGCACCTCGTCCTTCTGGAAACCGTAGTCGCTGTCGTAGATGTAGCGGCTCTGGAGGAGCAGGATGCCGATGTAGGTGACCACGAGCAGGGCGATGCCGAGCTGCAGGCCGACGAGCACGGAGCGCAGCCGCCGGCCCTTGGGCGTCAGTCCGAACGAGCCCTTCAGTGCCAGCGCGGGTTGGAACGAGGTGGCGAAGAAGGCGGGATAGACGCCCGCGGCCACGCCCACCGCCACGGCCAGGAGCAGCATCAGCCCGACCAGCCATACGTGGTCGGCCACGGCGAGCGAGCCCAGCAGCAGTTCGGTAGGCTGCGATACCATCGCTGCACACAGGCCGAGGGCCGCGCCGCAGGCCAGCAGCGCCCACAGCACGCTCTCGGCGATGAGGCGCAGGCGCAGCGCCGTGGCCGACTCGCCCAGCACGCGCCGCGTGTTGATGCTCTTGATGCGCATGGGGCTCTGCGCCAGCGTGAAGTTGAGGAAGTTGACGGCGCTGGTGACGATGATGAGCACGCAGGCCAGCTCCAGGATGAAGAGCATGGCGGGGTTGCCCTTGTCGTCGCCGGCCACGCCTGAGAAATAGGTCTGGCGCACGGGCGTCAGACGGTAGTCGTAGTGCTTGTAATACTTGTCGAAGCTGGCGCGCATCTCCTGCTCCTGGTCGGCACTGACCGCACCGGCAGCCAGCGCGCCGCCCCACTGCGTCCGCCACATCTGCTCCTTGAGCTGCTGGGCCAGACCGCTCAGCATCGTCGCCGGGTCGACGCCCTCGCGCAGCTTCACGTAGGCCACGTAGCTCCATTCGCTCCAGCTGTCGAGGTCCTGCTGCGTGGCCCAATAGACATGGTTCTTCATCGAGCAGTTATCGGGAAAGTCCTCATAGACGCCCTGCACGGTCAGGGTGTCGCTCTTCGAATAGAGCGGCTCGCCGGCCACGTCGACCCGCCCGAAGAGCTTCCGCGCCAGCGAGGCGGGGATGATGAGCGTGTGGTCGCTGTAGGCCTCCCACGACAGCTTGCCGCTGAGACAGCGGGCGGCGACGGCCCCGAAGGGCGTCAGGTTGGTGCCGAGACAACTGTGCTCCACCACGCTGCCGTCCTTGATGAACTCGCGTGTGGGCGACCAGCCGCCCTGTTCGCTCATGGCCTCCACCTGCGGCAGCTGGGCTATCTGCGTCAGGGTGGGGCGGTTGCAGTTGGTGCCCCACGGATAGTCGTCGCCCATCTTCGACTCCACGCGGAAGACGCGGTCGGCATCCTTGATGCAGGCGTTGTACGAGCGGGCGTAGTCCACCTGCGTCATCAGCAGATAGAAGGCGGCGAAGGCCACCGTCAGCCCCATGAAGTTGAGCACTGTCGCCGTCTTGAAGCGGCGCGTCATATACCAGATGTTTCTTAATAATTCTTTCATCACTGATCACTTAATCACTAATACCTCATTGTCCTTGAACGGCTCGTAGCCGCTGGTGACGACGCGCTCGCCGGGCTCCAGGCCTTCGAGCACCTCGTAGTGCTGGGGGTTCTGGCGGCCGATGCGGATGGGGCGGCGATAGGCCTTCCGGCCGTCAGCGGAGAGCACGAAGATCCACTGGCCGCCGGTGGCCTGGAAGAACGTGCCGCGGGGAATGAGGACAGCCTGCTCGGGCTGGCCTAGCTCGAGGTCGATGTAGTAGGTCTGACCCGTGCGGATGTTGTCGGGGCGCTCGCCACGGAACGTGAAGTCGCAGCGGAACTTGCCCTGCCGCACCTCGGGGTAGACCTTGCGCACCTGCAGCCCGTAGGTCTTGCCGCCGCGCTGGAAGGTGGCGGCGAGGCCCTGGCGCACGCGGTCGATGTAGTGCTCGTCGATCTCGGCCTGCACCTTATAGTCGGAGAGGTCGTTCAGCTGGCCTATCATCTGGCCGGGCGAGATGCTCTGGCCCAGCTCCACGTCGAGCAGTCCCAGCTCGCCGTCGATGGCGGAGCGCACCTCGAGCTTATCCTTGCGCTGGCGGACGAGGACGACGTTGCGCCGCATGTTCTCCAGGTTGTCCTCCATCTGGTCCATCTGCACCGTGCGGTAGACGCTGTCCTGCTTCAGTCGCTGGCTGACCAGCCGCCGCTTCTTCGCGGACAGGCGGTAGTCCTCCTCCGACTGGATGAACTCCTCGCGGCTGATGAGCTTCTGCTCGTAGAGGCGGCGGCACTGGTCGTAGGCGCGCTGCTTGCGCTCGGTGTCCATGTCGAGCTGCGCCTGCTCCGTCTGGTTGTTGAGGCGGTCCTGCTGCATCGCCACCTGCGTGTTGCGCAGCAGGTTCTGCTTCTCGGCCAGCTCCGCCTCGGCGTTGAGGATCTGCAGGTCGAGCGCGGAGTTCGACAGGCGGATGATGACGTCGCCCTTGCGGACGTGCGACCCCTCCTCGGCCACTTTCTCCACGACGATGCCGCCCTCCTCGGGCGAGATCTGCACCACCTGGATGGGCATCACCTGCCCGTTGGTGCGCACGTAGTCCTTAAACTCGGCCTGCTGCACCTCGCTGACGGTCAGTTCGTCGCGGCTCACCCGCAGCGTCGCCGCATGGCTGCCGAAGACAATCCATCCGACGACGGCGACGAGGGCGAGGGCGCCCGCCGCGTAGGGCCACCGGCTCATCAGCCGCTGCATTCTGGTCTTCTCTATTCGTCTGTCCATGATCTATCGTTGATTTCTGACGGCAAAGTTACATCATTTATCCCGTGGGGCCAAGCTTTTCCGGGCCGCCAGGTGCAAATCGTCTAAAAATTAGACAGTCCGGCGTATGATTTTTAGACAGATTCTTCGTAACTTTGCAGAAAAATTGTGTATGAACAAATATGGAACCATACTGGTTGTCGACGACAACGCCTCGATCCTCACGGCGATGCGCTATCTGCTCGACGCCACCTTCGAGCGCATCCTGACACTGGAGCGCCCAGACGACATCCTGAAGACGATGGCGCAGGAGACCGTCGACATCGTGCTCTTGGATATGAATTTCTCCTTGGGAGTGAACTCTGGACAGGAGGGACTCTTCTGGCTGCGCACCATCCGCAAACAGCACCCGCAGACGCCCGTCGTGCTGCTGACGGCCTATGCCGACGTGGCGCTGGCCGTGAAGGGGCTGAAGAGCGGCGCCGCCGACTTCATCACCAAGCCGTGGGACAACGACGATCTGGTGCGCAAGCTGAAGGACGTGCTCGACATGCAGCAGGAGGTCGTCAGCCTCGACGAGGTGGAGAAGGACCACATCCGCCGCACCATCGACCGCTGCCACGGCAACCTCACGCAGGCGGCCGAGCTGCTGGGCATCACCCGACAGACGCTATACAACAAGATGAAAAGACTGTGAAAGGGAAAAGTGAATAGTGAAAAGTGAAAAATTTGCTACCGCGGTAGTTGAGTAATAGGTATATCAATGATGGGGATATATATAATAATAGGTATAGCTTTAGGGGCACTCTGCTGGTGGTTTGTGCGCCATCAGCGGCGGCTGCGGCTGCGGGCGCGGCTGATGCAGGAGGCGATGCGCAACCGCGACTTCACCTTCCGGCTGCCTACCGACGGGCTGCTGCCTGGCGAGCGGGCCATGCAGGAGACGCTCAACCAGCTGGGCGAGACCATCCGGCGGCAGGTCAGCCAGAACGAGGTGGAGTCGTGGGAACGGCTGACGCGCGTGCTGACCCACGAGATGATGAACGCCACGGCCCCCATCACCAGCATCAGCCAGTCGATGCTTGGTCGCCCGGACGTGAAGGACACGCCGCTGGAGGACGGCGTGCGGGCCATCTACGACACGAGCCGCCACCTGAGCGAGTTCGTCAGCAACTATCGCAAGATGTCGCAGCTCGAGCAGCCCGTTATGGCCGACGTGCTGCTGCGCCCGATGCTCGACGATGTCGGCAAGGCTTACCCTGAGCTGGAGTGGATGATCGACGTGCCGGCCGAAGTCACCGTCCGCGCTGACGGCGGCATGCTGCGCCAGGTGCTGATCAACCTGACCAAGAACGCCATCGAGGCGCAGGCCAAGAGGATGGTCATAACCTCGCAGGCGGAAGCCAACTATTCGCTAATCACTGATCACTACTCGCTCTACATCGGCAACGACGGACTGCCCGTGCCGGCCGAGAACCGCCAGTCGCTCTTCGTCCCCTTCTTCACCACCAAGCGCAGGGGCAGCGGCATCGGCCTGTCGCTGAGCCGCCGCATGATGGTGCAGCAGGGCGGCATGCTCGACCTGGCCGAAAAGCAGCTCGACGGCTGTCGCGCCGGTTTCGTCCTCACCATGCCCGTATAGTCGGCCCTGCCAGTCGGCAAAGCGTCGACGGCCGGCAAAACTTATTCTGCGGGGCGCTCCACTTGATACGATTTAGGAGGTCACGTGTCCTCACGTGACGCTTGCGGTAAGTGCGACGTGGGGACACGTAGCCTCCTGCAGGGGCAGCCAAATCGTATCAATTTATTCTTTTTGCATATTTCTAAACTTACGACACGACGTGACGCCATGCCGTCACGTCGTGATTTCATGCCGTCACGTCGTGACGTCATGCGGTCACGACGTGACGAGAGTTTTCTTTTAAGTGATAATAAATAACTTGGTACGATTTAGGAGGTCACGTGTCCTCACGTGACACCTGCGGCATGTGCGACGTGGGGACACGTCGCCTCCTACAGGGGCAGCCAAATTGTACCAATTTATTTTTTGCATATTACTAAACATCAGCTGGCTTTCGGGCAGGAGACCTCATAGCGCTGCGGTGTAGCTGAGCATGACGGTGCGGCCCTGGGCGATGGAGGCCTGGACGTCGATGATGCGCTGGTTGCGCGAGCCTCGGAAGATGAGGGTCTCGTCGCGCTGGGCCTTGAGGAAAGGGCCGTCGACGAGCACGTCGACGAGGTCGAGGAGCTGGCGCTGGCGGGGCATGTGGAGGAGGGCTTCGAAGGTGAAGCCGGTGTAGCACCAGATGTCCTTCCGCGTGCGCTTGCGGATGGCGCGGGCCAGCTCGGCGAATCCCTCGGGCTGATACATGGGGTCGCCGCCGGAGAAGGTGACGTTGGCGTAGGGGTCGGCCTCGATGATGCGCATGATGTCGTCGGTGGTCATGGGGTGGCCGCCCTCGAAGTCCCACGACTGCGGGTTGTGGCATCCCTCGCATCCGTGGCGGCATCCGGCGCAATAGATGGAGGTCCGGAATCCCGGACCGTCCACCATGGTGTCTTCGATGATGTTGAGTATTTGTAGCATGTGTGTGTGCGTGTCGCTTTCTATTGTGCATGCAAAGTTACAAATAAAAAGCGACACGGCCGCAATATGTGGCTATCTTTTTTTCGTCAGAACCGGATCTTGCCGTCGTAGTTGAAGATGGGCTGACTGGTGGGCACCTCCTCGTCGTAGAACTGCACGGCGGAGTCGTTCATCTTGGGGTGCTGGCTGGCGAGCAGACGGATGATCTCGGCGCCGGCCCAGATGGCGGGCCCGTAGCCGTGGGCGGCCATGACGTGGACGGGGCGGTAGGCATAGAACGAGGGGTCGAAGCCCATGCCGGTGCCGACGCAGACGCCCTCCACCTGACCGCGGTCGTTGACGGCCGAGGCGACGGCATGCCAGCCCAGCAGGGCGACGGGGCCGTAGACCTTGGCGTCGAGCCATCCCTGGCAGACGGCGTGGGCCAGGCAGGCGGTGTAGATGGCGGTGGCCGACGTCTCGAGATAGGTGTCGGGGCGGTCGAGCAGCTGATGCCAGAAACCGTCGTGATGCTGCAGGGCGGCGAGTCCCTGGGCGTGGCTGCGCAGCAGCTGCATGATCTCGGGCCGCTGGGGATGGTCGGCGGGCAGCACGTCGAGCACCTCGCAGAGGGTCAGGATGGCCCATCCGTTGGCGCGTCCCCAGAAGAAAGCGGGGTGGGGCTCCATGTCCTCTACCCATCCGTGGCGGAAGAGCTGCTTCTCGGGCACCCACATGCGCTGGGCAAACTGGATGACCTGTCGGGCGGCCTCGTCGTAGTATTTCGCGTCGCCCGTCAGCCGGCCCATGTAGGCCACGGCGGGTATGCCCATGAACATGTCGTCGAGCCAGACGGCGTTCTTCTGCGGGCGGAGGCGGGCGAAGGTGCCGTCGGCGAGGCGATACTCGCGGTTCATGATGTAGTCGATGTAGTTGTCAATGAGTGATTTTTCACTTTTCACTTTTCCTTTTTCACTCAGAACGCTCTTGATCATCGAGCAACAGACGGCGCCGGCGTCGTCGAGGGCGTGCGGGTCGATGACGCGGCGGATGTTGCCGTCGATCTTCTTGCCCTGCTCGTGGAGCCGGCGGAACGCCGGGACGATGTCGGCCAGCAACTGATGGCGCCTGGCGACATAGTCGTGGTAGGCCTCGTCGCCCGTCGCCTCATAGGCAGCCAGGACGGCCGAGTAGGTGACGCCCCACTCATAGCTGGTCAGCCGGAATCCGCCTTGCTTCAGCTGGGTCTTCTCGTCGATCTTCTTCAGGTCGGTCACTCTCTGGCCCGTGCGGCTGTCGACAAGCTCGGCGGGCGTCTCCGCATCGATATAGCGCAGCACGCGGTCCATCACCTGCTTTACCTCGTCCTTCGTCGGGATGCCGTAGCCCACGCGGTAGCTGGGCTTCATCAGGTGGAGCGGCGTGTTGTTGTCGTTGACGGCCGTCTGGGCTTTCAGCCCTACGGCGCAGCAAATCATGCAAACGGTAAAAGCTATTCGTCTCATTATTATTGATAGATTCGTGAAATATGTCTTAATTCGTATAATTCGTGAAATTCGTTTTAATTCGTTGTCAGAATAATCAGTCGTACGGCGTCAGCGACGGTTTGTGGAGGTCGCGGACGCACACCTCCCACACCTTGCACGAGCGAGCGGAGCCGGCGGGACCCTCGACGGTGAGCGTGACGACGTAGTGGGCGAAGTCGCGGTTGTAGGTGTGGACGGGGTGCTGTTCGTCGGAGGTCGTGCCGTCGCCGAAGTCCCAGTGCCAGCGGGTGATGTGGCCGTAGCTCTGGTCGCGAAAAGCGACGGTGCGCGTGTCGGGCACGACGGTGAAGGTCCAGTCGCACTCTATGGGTTTGCGCAGCTGCGGCTCCAGGGGCATAAGCGTGAAGAGCCGCTGCATGGAGGCGTTGCCATACATCTGGTGGTGGCGCGAGAGGTTCCAGAAGCCGTTGCTCTCGCGCTGGCCGTCGTAGTCGATGACGGCCCAGCAGAGCCCGATTTTCTTGTTCTCGTAGAGTCGGCTCTCCGTCGACTTCTCCGGCCCGTCGGGGCTGGCGTAGTCGAAGGGCGTGATGTAGAACTCCATGCGGAGTCGTCCGCTCTGTCCGTGGCTGAAGCTGTAGTCGTAGGCATAGTTGGCATAGGGCAGATACTTGAGCCACTGCTGCGGCCCCCACACCATGGTCCACGACTTGCCCTCGGTGGGCGGCGTCATGATGTGGTAGTTCTGGGCGTGCTGGTTCTGCATCTCGAAGAAGGCGTCCATGCGCGACTGCACCTTGGGGTTGAGCCGGAACTCGTCGGTGTGGGGCCCGCCGGAGAGGTCGGCATCGACGACCACCTCGTAGGTGTCGTTGTGCAGGCCGAGCTGGTTGAAGTCCCAGAAGTCGTCGTAGGCCTCATAGAGGAAGTAGAGGCGGTTGAGCCCCTTGACCCACCCCACCTTCACCCGCACGTCGAGCGTCTGCCGGTCGACGGTCGGGTGGCGCCCCGTGTCGTCCTGCATGTCGTCGATGCTGACGGCATAGGCGTCGGGCACGATGCCCCAGTCAGAGAACTCGCCGTCGATGCGCGGTATCTGGGTGCGCGGAAACTGGAAGACGCGGAAGCCCGGCTCCTCGACCTGGATGGCGTTCGGCTGTGCCGGCATCGTCATGGCGGCGAGCACGGCCATCGTCAGCGTTACTGATCTTTTCATGCTATTCGTATTTAAACAGTTCGACGCGCTGCAGCGACGGCTCGGCCTTGCCGAAGTTGAGGCCCTGACCCGAGTAGCCTTCGTCGACGGCAAAGAGCAGGTCGTAGCGCAGCTGGATCTCGTCGCCGTTGAGCCAGCGGCCCTCTGTCCAGCGGCCCTGACAGTCGAAGCAGCCCTCGGTGACCTTGGCCAGTCCGATGATGCCCCGCCCGTCGTGCGGCAGGAAGGTGATGCGCACGTTGGAGCCCAGCAGCAGGTAGCTGTCGTCGGCCTCGCGGATGGCGATGGCATAGCCGATGGCCGCCGGGTCGTAGGTGCCGCCCGTCAGCTGCGGTGCACCGCCGTTGCGCATGCCGCTCGAGATGAGCTCGCAGACGATGTCGACATCGCCCAGCCGGATGGTGTCCTTCACCCGCAGGGGCTCTGAGCCCTTCAGCCAGGCGGCGCCGATGCGCCCTTCGGCCTGGGCGGCCAGCAGCTGCGGCGCCATGCGTCCGGCCGTGCGGTAGAAGCTGCGGAAGGTGGCGTTCTCGTCGGCGGAGCAGTCGCGCTCAAACCCGAAGGGCGAATAGCCGATGGCCCCCATGGCGCCGATGGCATAGGCAGCGTTGGCGGCGCCGTTCTGACCAGAGCGCGACTCGGGGATGAAGACCGGGTTCGCCGAACGGGCATACATCTGCAGGATGGCGGGGAAGTCGTTCAGATAGATATCGGGCGAGAGGATGTCGATGTGCGGGGCGGCGGCGCGCCAGATGTCGTGGTTCTGGGCCTGCGGACCGCCGGAGGGGTAGTTGCCCGGACGGGTGTCCTCGGGCTGCACGATCCATGCGTTGACAAACGTGGGCAGGTCGTACTCCTGCTTGCCTGCCGCGGTGACGCGGTCCATGTAGGCGGCGTAGTGCCAGGCCATGAAGATCTCGGCGGCGCGGTCGGCAGGGCTGAACACCTCTTCCCATGTGCCCTCGGTCTTGCAGCCGCCCTGCTCCCACGCCTGACGCGTCTCGGGCAGCAGTGTCTCCCGGTGGGCCGTGAGCCAGTCGGTCAGCGCCTTGGGCACCTGGTCCTTATAGGCCTTCTCGGCCAGGTCGCAGTAGTCGCGGGGATGACCGTGCAGGCCCACCTCGTTCTCCATCTGTATCATCACGACGGTCTGCTCGCGGGCGTCGACCTCCTTCAGGTGGCGCATCATGGCGGCGAAGGCCCGCGCGTCGGCATGGCAGGTCTCCAGGCCCAGCGTGGTGAGGATGGGCAGCGGCTTGCCCTCGGGCGTCCTGGCCAGGGGGAAGCGTCCCGTGTCGCGCTTCACCCACGTCGGCGTGTAGCTCGTGATGCCGTTCTTCCATGAGCCGAACCACAGCAGGGCCAGCTTCATCCCGTTGGCACGGGCGTCGGCCAGCAGATGGTCGACGACGGTGAAGTCGAACTGCCCCTCCTCGGGCTCCGTCTGTTCCCACGAGACGACGGCCAGCACCGTGTTGACGCCGGCGTCCTTCAGCTGTTGCCAGTAGGGCGCCAGATACTCGCGGCTCGACGACGTCGAGTTGCCCAGTTCGCAGCCCAGCACCAGCCATGGCTCGCCCTTGACGATGAGTTGCGTCACGTTGCCGCGGCGCTCCAGGTGGGGCGGCGTCGGCTGTTCTTTATTATCCGAATTGTTCTGATGGCAACCGCATATTGCCATCAGGACCAGCAGTGATATGATAATCCTGTTCTTCATATTCGTTTCCCTCTTTTTTTATTATTTCTTGTAGCGGTCGATGAGGTGCTGCGGCAGGCGGACGATGCAGATGTTCATCGAGCGGCCGTCGTCGGAGAGCATCGCCGACTGAATCTCAATCTCCGTGCCGTCGGGCTTGAACGTCGGGTGGACGTGGTCGCGCGCCGTCGTCTTATGTCCGGCCGAGAGCAGGATGCGCTCGCCCGTGTGGCGGTCGATGAGCCACAGCTCGCGGGCAAAGTCGTCGCCCGCCACCCAGTGACCGTCGCTCGAGCCCGCCACGTGCCAGAAGTTGTCGCCCGGCACCTGTCCCTCCAGCGTCAGCTCACGTGTGCGCAGATTGACCACGGCGATGCCCGTGGCATACTCCTTCGTGCCGGAGGGCCCCCAGTCGTTCGACGTGGCAAAGTCCTCCAGCCCGTCAATCTTCTTCTGCTCACCCTTGGCGATAGGGCGGTGGCCGATGATGGCCAAGACCACCTCGTCCTCGCTGATGACCGCCTCGTGGGTCACCCAGTCGTGCTCCGTCTCGCGATAGACAGGACGGAGCCCCGTGCCGTCGGCATTGCAGACCCATGCTCGGATGGGGGCCTTGCCGCCCGTCTCCCAGCAGAAGACGACCTCGCCCGGATGCCAGGGGTTGCCCTGGATGTGGCCCACCTTGAAGTGGACGGCCACGACGGGCTCGCTCTTGCCCGTGCGGAGGTCCATCTTTCCGATGCCGCCGGGTCCGGCGCCCATCTTCCGCGGTCCGAAGTTAGGGGCGATCTGCTCGGCAATGGGATACTTGCGGGCGAACTCCTTGTCGAGTCGGAAGTAGACGAACTCCTCGCTGCCGTCGAGGGCCATGTCGCCCTCGGAGCACATCTCGGCGGGGATGGTGCCGCAGAGCCGCTCGTAGGCCTTCTTCTTCTTCACCGTGCCGGCCATGGCGTCGCTGAGCAGCGAGCCCAGGTTGATCTCGACCACCTCCATGCCCGTGCGCCGGCCGTCCTTGTCCTTGGCCGTGCGCATGATGTAGAGGTTCATCGACTTGCGGGCCACGCAGAGCATGCCCGTGAATCCGCCCTCGGTCACCTGCACGATGTCGCCCGTCTCCTCGTTGACGGCCATCGCTTCGCCCTTCACGCGGTTGGAGCGGAAGACGACCCACTGGCCGTCGGCCGTCCACTGGTTGTGGGTCTGATAGATTTTCGAGTCGCCCGTGCCGCTCTTGCTGGTCAGGAACACGAGTTCCACGCCCGTCTTGGGGTCGTTGATCACTTTCCGCTCCGAAGGGAAGCGGGTGCCAATCTGGGCCATTGTCGCTGCAGCCCATGTCATGGCCATGCCTAAGAATAACAATCTTTTCATCTTGTCTTTGTCTTGATTAGTTTTTATTCGTTTTACGTTTGATAACTTCTGACGGCAGTATGCCGAACTCTTTCTTAAAGGTCTCGCGGAAGTGGGCCATCTGCACGAAGCCCGTCATCAAGGCCGCCTCGCTGACGTTGTAGTCGCCGCTCTCCAGCAGCCGATAGCAGTGCAGCAGGCGGAACTTGCGGATGTACTCGACGGCCGTCATGCCCGTCAGCGCCTTCACCTTGCGATAGAACGTGCTGTGGCTCATGGCCATCTTGTCCGTGACGAAGGGCAGGTCGATGTCCTGGCTCATGATGTTCTCCTGGATGATGGCGTTCAGCTTGTCAAGGAACTCCTGGTCCAGCCGGCTCAGCCGTGGCGCCGTCGCGGCGTCGGCGGGCACAGGGGCGTCGGCCGCGGGATGACGGGTGACACTCTCCATCAGCCGGCGGCGCGCGGTCAGCAGGTTCTGGATGCGGCTGGCCAGCAGCTTGGCCGTGAAGGGCTTCGTCAGGTATGAGTCGGCCCCGCTGTCGTATCCCTCCTCCTTGTCGTCGTCGCTCACCTTGGCCGTCAGCAGGATGATGGGTATGTGGCTGGTGCGGATGTCGTTCTTGAGCTGTCGGGTGAGTTGGATGCCGTTCAGTCGCGGCATCATGATGTCGCTGACGATGATGTCGGGCGTGTGGCTCGTGGCCAGCTCGACGCCCTCCTGTCCGTCGGCAGCCTGAAGGATGCGGAAGTCGTCAGAGAACGACTCGGCGATGTATTCGCGGATGTCGGCGTTGTCCTCGACGACGAGCAGCGTCGGCGGCTGGTCGGAGCCCTCGGCCGTCTCCTTCGCCACCTCCTGCTGCCCGGCCGTCAGCGGCGGGGCGACGTCCTCCTTGTGGAGCGCCTCCGGATAGGTGTTGCCGATGGTCAGCGCAAACGAGAAACAGCTGCCTTGGCCCTCCTTGCTGTCGACGCTCAGCTCCGCCTCATGCAGGTCGGCCAGCGACTTGACCAGTGCCAGTCCGATGCCGGTGCCCGAAGCCTGGTGCGAGCCCTTCGCCTGATAGTAGCGGTCGAAGATGTGCGGCAGTGCGTCGGCGGCGATGCCGTAGCCCGTGTCGCTGACGCTCAGTGTCAGCCGCCCGCCATCCTGCCTCAGCGTCACGTTGATGCTGCCCTCCTGGGTGTACTTGATGGCATTCGAGATGAAGTTGTTCATCACGGTCGTGACGATCTCCGAGTCGAAGTAGACCTCCGGCAGGTCGTCGGCGATGTCGTAGCCGAACAGCACCCGCGGGTTGCGGTAGAGCTCCTTGTAGTTCATGCATATCTCGCGCACGAAGCGCCCCAGGTCGCCGCGGGCCACGGTGAGGCGGCGGTTCTGCGTCTCCGTCTTGCGGAATTCCAGGATCTCGCTGATGAGGCTGCGCAGCTGCTCGGCACTCTTTTGGATCATCGTCACGCGGCGGCGCGTCTGTGGCGTCAGCTGCTGGTCGGCGGCAAGGTCCTCCAGCGGTCCGAGGATGAGGGTCAGGGGGGTGCGCAGCTCGTGGGTGATGTTGGTGAAGAACCGCAGTCGCTCCTCGTTCATGGCCTGCTTCTGCACGCTCTCGCGGCGCTCCAGCTCGAGCGAGTTGCGCAGTGCCAGCTTGCGTTTGTAGGAGCGTGAAAGCCACAGGGCCCATGCGATGAGAGCGAGGGCGTAGATGACGAAGGCCCACCACGTCTGCCAGAAAGGCGGCGCGATGGTGATGCTGAGCTGCGTCTGCTGCGCCTCGTCCCAGTCCTGGCTCTTCAGTTTGGCCCTGAGGATGAAGGTGTAGTGGCCGGGCTGCAGTGCGCGGAAGACGACGTCGTGGTCGTTGCCGATGTCATACCACTTACTGTCCATGCCCTTCATCATATACGAATATTCCACATGGTCAATCTGGGCATAGTCGCGCACGGTGAAGGCCAGCCGCAGCGTGTTCTGGCGGTAGGTCGTCCTGACCTGGCCCCGGGCATCGGGCGTCAGCTGGCGGATGACGGTGTTGCGCCCGACGGGGTTGTAGGCCTCGCACGTGACGATCTGCACGGCCGACACCTGCTCCTTGTTGTCCATCTCGCGAGGGTTGAATCGGCAGACGCCCGATGCCGATCCGAAGTAGAGGGTGCCGTCGTCGTCGGTGATGGCGGCTCCGCTGGCGAATCCGTTGGGCTGCTGGGTGTCCAGGTGGTTATAGTTATAGAAGCGGCCCGTGTTCTCGACGAAGCATGAGATGCCGGCGTAGGTGCTGACCCACACGCGGCCGCCGGCGTCAGGCTGCAGTGCCAGCACGTGGCTGTCGGCCAGCCCCGCCTCGCGTCCGTAGATGCTGATGCCGGTCAGCGTGGCGGGGTCGTCCAGACCGACCAGCCCGCCGTCGGTGCCCATCCACAGCCCCCGGTCGTGGCGGCGCACGACGTGGTTGATCTTGCCTGACGGCAGTCCGTCGCTCATGCTGACGTGCCGGCTCTTGCCCGTGCGCAGGTCGTAGGCGTAGATGCCGTCGCCCAGGGTGGCGATGAAGAGCTGGTCGGGTCCGGTGTGGATCAGGCTGGTGGCTGGTGCATGGATGGTCTGGCTGATGCCTTCATGGCGCGTGATGCGGCCTTTGTCGTAGACGTAGACGCCGAACTCGCTGCCTATCCAGACGCGCCCGTCGTCGTCCTGTGCAAACGAGTGGATGTCGGAGCCCTCGGGCTGCAGGTCGAGCATCGTGAAGCGCCCGGTGCGACGGTCGAAGCGGTAGACGCCCTGGTCGTCGACGCCGATCCAGACGCCCTGGTCGGCGTCGGCCATGAGGCTGCGTGGCAGCGAGTATTCGCGGCTTGAGACGTCGCGCGCCGACCAGCAGCCCACCATCCGGCCGTCCTGCCATAGCGACAGCTCGTTCTCGGAGGCCATCCAGAAGCCGCGGTCCTTGTCGCGGGCGATGGCGTAGATGGGGTGGCGCTCGTTCTCGTGGTCGGTGAAGTTGAGCAGGCTGAACTCGCTGCGTCGTGCGCTGATGAAGTCGACGCCCGTGCTGTGGTTGCCCACCCAGATGTTGCCGAACTGATCTTGGACGATGGCGCGGGCGTTGCGCGACGAGAGCCTCACGCGCGTGTTCTCATAACTCATCGACGCGTCGTCAGGGCTGAGGATGCGGATGCCGCCGATGTCGGTGGCCACCCACAGACGGCCGTCGGCCATCTGCAGGATGTCGTAGACGTTGTCGTCGTGGCGGTCGCCCTGTCGGCGCACCTCGCTGAAGGTGCCCGTGGCGGGGTCGAAGCGGGCCAGCCCGTGGTCGGTGCCCACCCAGATGCGCTGCTGGTGGTCCTGATAGATCTTGCGCACGTTGTCGCCCGGTAGACTCTGGCTGTCGCCGGCCTGGTGCCTGTAGTTGCGCGACGAGCCGTCGGCCAGGTTGACCACCGTCATGCCGTCGTGGCTGTGGCCCAGGTAGAGGTGGCCGGCGCCGTCGTCGAGGGCGCAGCGGTTCTTGCGGAGCTGGCTCAGCGGCAGGTCGGTGACAGTGCGGCTCTGGCAGTCGAAGCGCTGCACCTGTCCGTTGCCGTAGACCAGCCACACGTCGGCTTCGGTGGCGTCGGCGCGGCGGTCGGCCGACGTGGCTACGCTGACGATGGCGTCGATGCTCGACGGTGCCAGCCCGTCGGCCGACGTCATCTCGCGCGTCTGGCCCGTGGCAGCGTCGTGGATGGTCAGTCCCTTCTCCGAGCCGATGAGCATCTGTCCGGTCGGCTCGTGCCAGCAGAGGGCGGTGATGCGGTGGCCCGCCACCTGCTCGGTCGTGGGGAAGGGCTGGCAGGTCTTGCCTGCGATGCGGTTGACACCGGCCTCGGTGGCCACCCAGACGTAGCCCTGTCCGTCGACGGCGAGCGCGATGACGAAGTCGTTCGACAGTCCGTCGGCCGAGTTGATGTGGGTGCTCACGGCGGTGCTGCCTGTCGGCCCGTCGTCCTTTGCCGTTGCGTGGAGGCACAGGGCGGTGAGCAATATGAATAACGACTTTCGGAGCATAGGCTTGGATGATTAGTTTTCTTGGTGCAAATATATGAAAAAAAATCAGACGGGCATCGACCTATGGCTTCTTTTTTTATTTTTGACGAAAAACTGTATGGCGAATGACGACAGAGAGGGCTATTCCCGGACCCAGACGGCGGGCGGCATAAAACTTACGTCACGTCGTGGCGGCATGCCGTCACGACGTGATTTCATGCCGTCACGACGTGACCGCATGCCGTCACGGCGTGACGAGAGTTAGTTACTGAGCTTTTGCAGGAGTGAAGGGGGGCGCCTCAGCGGACGATGCGGATCTTACGGCCCCGGCTGACGTAGATGCCGTTGGCGAGGGGGCGGCCGGAGGCGGACTGGACGACACGACGGCCCTGCAGGTCGTAGAGGGTCGGGGGCGTGGGCCGCGCTTGCTGCTGTGCGATGCCCGACGATGTCCATCCCATGGCGCGTATGTCGCTGAGCAGCTGTGCGCTGCGATGAGGGAAGTAGTCGTCGAGGAGGCGCTGGCGCTCCGTGGCGAAGGGGCCGTCGACGGTGTAGAACTGTCCGCGGGTGGAGTAGGGGTGTACGTCGCGCCGATAGTCGCCCCATCGTGCCGACTCGGCGTAGAGGCTGTTGTGGATGGTGGCGTAGAGGCTGTCCCATAGGGCTACGACGTGCGGCTCGGTCAGCTGTCCGTCGCCAGTGAGCAACTCTGAGGCGCGGTCGACGTAGCGGTCCTGGAAGTGGCGGTTGTTCATCAGGCAGGTGAAGATCTCCGAGGGGCAGCCCGCGTTGTTGAGCTTCAGGCGGTTGTCGGTGAGGCTCTCGAAGATGCTCTCCGTGTCCCAGCAGATGAACTGGAAGCCGCGGTCGGCCCGGGTGCGGTTGCGGAAAGCATACCAGTTGTGGATGTCCCAGTCGGTGTTGCCGCCGTAGTGGTTGATGAGCATGTAGTCGATGAAGGCGTCGACGTCGAGCAGGGGCTCCAGTGTGGGGTCGGGGCGCCCTTGCGGGTCGAGACCCTGCAGACGGAAGTAGCTGTCGTCGTCGGTGGCGGCACGGCGGACGAGGCTGAGCATCTCGTCCCACTTGTCGAGCGTGCCGTCGGCCGCCTCGACGACCTGGCGGCCGCTGAGTTCCTCGACCTTGACGACGTCGTAGTCCTCTTTCCGCCCGCCGAAGTGCTCCTTGCAGTAGCTGTCGTCGATGCGCTCGGCGAGGTTGTAGAGGCCCCAGTAGAGGCCGTCGATGAAGAGGTGGACGTAGATGCCGTCGGCAAAGGGATGGCCCAGTCGGCGCTGCATCTGGCGGGCCCAGAGGTCGCGGGTATACTGTGCGCGGGTGCGGCTGTCCTCCTTCCAGTGTTGCCACGAGTTGCCGAAGAAGGTGCGCACGATGAGCTTGTTGAACTCCGCCACGCCCTCCTCGCCGAAGACGGGATAGTTGAGCTTCGAGGGTCCGTATTCGTCCTTAAAACTGAGGCGGAAGGAGTGCTTGGGGTTCTTCTCGGGCACGCGGCCGTGGCCGCCGTGCAGGGTGATGGCGCACGTCGTGGTCAGGTTGTGCTGCTGCGGTCCGCCCATGAGCTCGACGGAGCAGGGGCGCACCCAGTCGCGTCCGGCGCCGTTGCCGATGGGCGCACCCGTGTAGATGTAGATGCCGCCGCGGTCGGGGTCGTTGTCGAGGCCGAAGAAGTAGTCACGGTCGCTGACGAGCGACAGCAGGGGCAGCTCGCTGAGGGCGTCGGCGATGCAGGCGCGGACGTCGGCGTCGGCCGTCAGCTCCGGGTCCATCTCGTAGTCGGCGGGGGCCGTGCCGCGCGTCTGGATGAAGCGCCCCCATCGGGTGGGGAATCCCTCGGGCTCGGCCGGCTGCTCGATGACCGACTTGGCGAAGACGTAGGTCTGCGTCACGGAGCGCCCCAGCGGCTGGCCGTCCTTCACCTCGACGGCCCTGACGACGGTCGTCTTGCTGAGCACGATGGGCGACGTGTAGGGCAGGCTCTCGGCCGTCGGCTCTGAGCAGTCGAGCGTGTAGTAGACCTGTGCATCGGGGTCGTTGGGCGTCAGCCGCAGCGTGGTCAGCTGGCTGTAGAGGCCGTGCGGCAGGCTGAACTGCTGGGCCCGCAGCGGCATGGCCGTCGTCAGCAGTGCCGCGAGGAGCATGGTTGCTGTTCTCTTCATCATCATATCATTTAATGACCGTATAAAAATATCTTTGGTACGATTTAGGAGGTCACGTGTCCTCACGTGACACCTGCGGCAAGCAAGTGCGACGTGGGGACACGTCGCCTCCTACAGGGACAGCCAAATTGTACCAATTTATTTTTTGCATATTACTTAAATAAGGTGTCCGTGCTGGTGAACATGATGCAAAACTAAATAAAAAAGACGAGAGACCGCCGCCGTGAGGGCACTTTTTTCGTGCATGACGAAAAAGAGTATGCTTTTTGGCGTTTTATAGCACCTACGTTCTCGCGCAAACCGGCTATCTTTGCCGCAGAATCACGAACTACTGATCAAGATAAGAACAATTAATTAACAAAAAACGACATGAGTATGAAGAAAAGTTTGACCCTTATCATCATCGCCTTGCTCAGCATGGCCGTCGAGGCCAACGCGCAAGGCTACAGACACTGGGACTTCACCAACTGGAGCCCGCAGACCGTCGCTAACCTGCAGGCTGAGGCCGCGCAGACACGACCCGCCAAGGGATGGAGCGACATCGAGAAACGTGCTGACGACAAGGAAGGGGCCGTCGCCCCGGAAGCCACTAAAGGCAAGTGCTTCTGGTATGACGCTGACGAGGGCGGCTACGGCACGCTGACGGCCAACGGCGAGCCCATCGTCGAGCTTGAGGGCCTCGACTTCGGCGAGAGCTACAGCAAGAACCGCTCGCTGGCCATCGCCGTCGACTATCCGTCTACGTCGCTCGGCACCTACGACGGCCCGCAGTATCTATGGCTGGGCGGTGGCGGCAAGAACATGGTGTGCTTCACGATCCACAACGTGGCCATCGGCGAGAAGATGACCTTCGTCGTCGAGTCGCACAAGCCCAGCGACGCCCGCGGCATCGGCCTCTACGTCGGCTCGATCAGCGACGCCACGCGCATCGGCGACAACTTCACCCCCACGACGAAGGAGACCAACACCTGGGAGAACTGGGAGATGCCTGAGGGCGCCACCGACGACGACGGCGACGGGCTGGTCGACATCATCGTCTACAACATCAGCGGCTGCCACCTTTATAGTATAGAGGTGGGCGTGGAGGACAAGGACAAGAAGCGCCCGACGGCACTGCTCTACAGCGGCAACCTGGACAGCGACCTGACCTACGCGACGATGCTGGGCAACGAGTCGCTCGACGTGACGCCCATCGAGGCCACGGCAACGCTCACCCGCGACGACCTGGCCGCCTATGACGCCGTGGTCATCAGCTCGACGGTGACGGGCGACGACGTCGTCAGCAACCTGAAGGCGCTGCGGCCCTTCTTGCCGATGCTTAACCTGAATCCCAATCTCTATGCTGCCTGGGGATGCGGCGAGGCCACAATGGGCGACATCCAGTTTGCCACCGTCTCGAATCCTGCCCACCCGCTCTTCCGCGACATCGAGCTCATCGAGGACCCCGATGCCGAGACGCCCGTCTTTGTGCTGCAGGTGACCAATGACGTGACGTATCCTGTGCTCACGCTGGCTGGCGACTTCGCTGCCGACGCCGTCCTGGCGCGTCCTTACGGCAGCGAGGACTACGTGGCCATCCATGCGCACAACATGGGCCACAACGGTTTCCTCTATCTGCCCTACACGCAGGAGGTGCTGCCCGATGCCCCGACGGCGGCCCAGGTCATCGGCAACGCCGTGGCCCTGCTGGGTGCCTCGAAGGCTGCCGTCACGCAGGCTCCGAAGCCCACGATCACGCTGAGCTATAAGAAGATGATGACCGAGGTGACCATCGCGAGCGGCGTCCCCGGCGCACAGGTGTTCTACACCCTCGACGGCTCGGAGCCCACCGAGCTGAGCACACGCTACACCGAGCCGTTCACCATCACGGCTGAAGGCGTCACGGTCAAGGCCGTGGCCCGTGGCGACGGCTATCTGATGAGCGACGTGGCCGAGATGGCCGTCGACCTGAAGGATCAGGCTGATGCGCCTGTCATTGCCCTCAGCACGGATGCCGACGGACAGACCGTCGTCAGCCTCAGTGGCAGCAGTGAGACGGATCAGATCTTCTTCAACCTCATCGGCAGCAGCGACCCGAACCGCTCGCAGCTCTACACCGAGCCGTTCGTGCTGAAGGACAACGCCCTCGTCGGCGCCTTCGTCGAGGCCGACAGCGTCAAGCTGCGCTCGGAGCTGACCACGCGCCAGGTCTACGTCACCGATGTGGTCTACACCGACGTGCTGACCAAGTTTGAGGGTGCCAGTTATAACAACGTGACCAACAAGGTGGCCGACGGCGGCTACAACTTCTATAGTGACGAGGTCATCCGCGAGGAGATCCTGCAGGACGTCTATGGCGAGGACAGCATTGTCCACTACTATGCTCCGCGCGACTCGATGATCCTCATGACGCTCTCCGACGACTGGCAGGTGCGCACCCGCGGACAGGGCCTCTACTACACCAAGGCCACGCCCACGCATAACGTAGGCAAGGCCAACGGATACAACCCGGAGACGGTCTTCGACGACCAGTTCTCTGACGGCGAAATCACCAACAACGCCATGCAGTTCCAGGTCGTCAAGAAGACCGACGGCGACGGACGCCTCGACCCCGTCTCGCTCTCGCTCGAGTGCAAGCGGCCGCTCGTCGGACCCTTCGAGGTGTCGGTCTACTTCTCGGGCAAGAACTTCGACTCGGCCAATGTGCTCGACATCTCGGTCAACACCGATACGCTCCGCGCCGACGGATGGCAGAAGATAGGTGGCATCACCAGCCTCTCGAAGGCCTACTATGATGGCTCGAGCGAGAAGTCGTTCCGCGTCTGGAAGCGTGGCGTCGTGCGCTACGACGGCACTGACCCCGTCTTCGTCAGGATTAACTCGGTCGAGAAAGCCAAGGACGTCAACATCTTCACCGTCCTGGTCAAGGCCAAGGGTGAGTTCGACGCCATCAAGGACGTCGAGACTGACAACGCCCAGCTCACTATCGACGGCAAGGTCTACGACCTGCAGGGCCGCCGCGTCAGCGGTGCACCGCAGCGAGGCATCTATATCACGAACGGAAAGAAGCATTATGTCAGATAGAAAACAATTCCTGTGCCGTCTCTTGATGGCATGCTGCACGACACTGGCATCGACGGGGGTGTGGGCTCAGTCCACCCCCGTCAGCCAGATGGAACGCCTCGACCGCGGGCTCATCGCCCTGCCGGCCGCCGGCTCGGGCATCTTCGTCAGCTGGCGCTCGCTCGGCTATGACGACCCCGCCACGACGTTCGAGCTGCTGCGCGACGGCCAGAGCATAGCCAAGGACCTCTATGCCACCAACTACAGCGACGCCGCCGGCCGCACCACGAGCCGCTATCAGGTCGTCACTGTGGTCGACGGTTCAGCCGTCGACACCACCGAGGCCGTCGCCCCCTGGACCCAGCGCTACCTCAAGCTGGTGCTCCAGCGGCCGGCACGCGGCACCCATGGCGGCACCTACGACCCCAACGACTGCTCCGTGGGCGATGTCGACGGCGACGGCGAGTACGAGATCTTCGTCAAGTGGAACCCCTCGAACGCCAAGGACAACTCGCAGGGCGGCATGACCGACAACGTCTTCATCGACTGCTACAAGCTCAACGGCAAGCGGCTCTGGCGCATTGACCTCGGACCCAACATTCGCGCCGGCGCCCACTACACGCAGTTCATGGTCTACGACTTCGACGGCGACGGACTCTCCGAGATGATGCTCAAGACGGGCCCCGGCTCGAAGGACAGCAAGGGCCAGTACGTCAGCACCGTGGCCACGGAGACCGCCATCCAGAATGTCGACAACACTGTCGACCACCGCAATGGCGACGGTAAGGTCGTCGGCGGACAGGAGTGGCTCACCGTCTTCAACGGACTGACGGGCGAGGCCGTGCACACCATCTTCTATAATCCCAACCGCGATACCGGTTACGGCGGTGCCGCCACCGGCTCGTTCAACTGGGACGACCGCAGCGGCCGCACCGACTATGCCAGCTACGGCAACCGCGGCGAGCGCTTCCTGGCCGGCGTGGCACAGCTCGACGGCCCTGACAAGCCCGCCTGCGGCATCTTCTGCCGTGGCTACTACACCTATGCCTACATCTGGGCTGTCAGCTTCGACGGACAGCAGCTGCACCAGAAGTGGTTTAGTGCCCACGCCTCGAAGACCAGCTATAAGCTCACAACCTACGACGCTGACGGCAAGGGCACGACGAAGACCTACTCGGGCTGCACGCCTACCAGCGGTGGCGGCAGCGGCACGATGTACGGCAACGGCAACCACAACATGTCGATAGCCGACGTCGACGGCGACGGACGCGACGAGATCGTCTGGGGCGCCGGAGCCCTCGACGACGACGGCACGCTGCTCTACGGCACCGGCTTCGGCCATGGCGACGCGCTCCACCTGAGCGACCTCAACCCTGACCGCCCGGGTCTGGAGATGTTTCAGGTGCACGAGGAGAAGGGCACTTACGCATGGGACGTCCACGACGCCCGCACTGGCGAGATCCTGCTCAAGGGCGGTCCCGCCGGCGTGGACAACGGTCGCGGCATAGCCGGCACCTTCGGCACCGACGTGCGCGGCGCCGTCTTCTGGAGCAAGGAGGCCGAGGTGCGCAGCGCCATCAACGGCGAGGCCGTGTCGACGAAGAAAGGCTCGTCCAACTTCCGCGTCTACTGGGACGGCGACCTGCAGGAGGAACTGCTCGACGGCAGCAAGATCGACAAGTGGAGCCGCGGGGGCGGCGCCTCGCGCATCATGACCTTCGGCGACTACGGGCCCAGCTCGACCTGCAACGGCTCGAAGAACACGCCGTGCCTCTCGGCCGACATCCTGGGCGACTGGCGCGAGGAGGTCGTCCTCTACAGGGCCAGCGACGCCGAGACCTGTCTGGCCATCTACTCGACCAACACGCCCACGACCTACCGCGTGCCCACGCTGATGCACGACCACACCTATCGCATGGGCGTCTGCTGGCAGAACGTGGCCTACAACCAGCCGCCTCACCTGGGCTACTACCTGCCCGACCAGAACATGCCGACGATGAGCGATGCCGGCCGGCGCTTCGTGGTGTCCATCGACGAGCCCTTCAGCTGGACCTTCACCACCAGCAACACGGCCTCGATGGCCTACGACGGCTATAGCGTCAACGGCGACAGCCACGAGGGACAGCCCGAGGGCGTCGCACTCAGCATCGAGGGCGAGGAGAACCCCACGCTCAGCGTCAGCGGCACCTTCCATGAGGCCGGTAGCTACACGTTCAACCTGACCCTGACCGGCACCAAGGCCGGCCGCGTGCCCGTCAGCTTCAGCGTCGTCTGCCGGAGCAACGAGCAGGTCGATGGCGAGCTGCACCGCTGGGATTTCTCGAAGTGGAGCCAGCAGACCGTCGACAACCTCAAGGCCGACGCCGCGCTGGGCGACGAGACGGGATGGAGCGACGTGGAATACCTCAACAAGATGGTGGCCGTCGACGACCGCTGCTTCTGGCTGCAGGACCAGCAGGCCGGCGAGGTCACGGCTAACGGCCAGCCCATCGCCGAGCTGCGTGGGCTGATGTTCGGCGACGCCTACTGCCAGGGCCGCTCGCTGGCCATCGCCGTCGACTATGCCTCGACCGACATCGGCACCTATGCCGGGGCTCAGTATCTATGGCTCGGCATCGGCAATCAGCCCCCCTACTGCTTCTACATCCCTGACGTCATCGTCGGCTCGGACATCACCATGAGCGTCGAGTCGCACCGCAACGGTCAGGGCCGCGGCGTGGGCATCTACGCCATGGCCGACAACGGCAGTCTGGTGCGCATCGGCGACAACTTCACCCCTGACGCCAAGTCGACCTACACCTGGAGCGAATGGACACTGCCCGACGGCGTCACCGGGATTGGCGGCACGACCGACATCTACGTCAAGAACACCAGCGGGTGCCACATCTACGACATCGAGGCCACCGTGGCCACTGCCGCCCCCGACGCCATCCGCCCTGTCGGGCTCGTCCGGCCTGCCGCTGACGTCATCTATAACCTCTACGGCCAGAGAGTCGTCCGACCCTCAAGAGGCCTCTACATCATCGACGGACGAAAGGTGGTGGTGAGATAATTATCTGTCAACAACCTATATCCATAACGACCCCGGCAGTCAGAAAACGGCTGTCGGGGTTCATATCCTAAAAAACATCAACGCTCATGAAACAAACTGTAAAACTTTTCGCAGCAACAGCACTCCTAGCGTTCAGCCTCCCGACAGAAGCGCAGAGACTGGTAGAAGCACAGAACGTGTTCAAGGACATCACCATACGTGCCGACGTGCGCAACCAGCGCTATCTCATACCCTCGCCGGCGGGCAAACTCCGCAAGGCGGGCAAGCCCGTGGCCTTCTTCTGCGGCGACTCCACCATGCGCAACGGGTCGAAGGGCGACGGCGGCATACAGGGACAGTGGGGCTGGGGGCTCTTCGCTCAGGAATGGTTCGATGCCGATGAGCTCGTCTGCGAGAACCACGGCATGGGAGGAATGTCTTCCCGCACGTACTATAACAGTGACCTGTGGCGAAACGTCAAGAATGCCCTGAAACCGGGCGACTACGTCATCATCAGCTTCGGTCATAACGACGGAGGCAGCAACTGGGACACCAAGTCGAGCATCGGAGGAACCTCGGCCACCGAGACACGCACGGTGAAAAAGAGCGACGGCACCACCGAGACGGTATACACCTTCGGACAGTACCTGCGCTTCTTCATCGACGAGACCCGCGAGAAAGGTGCCACACCCATCCTCTGCTCACGCACCCCACGCTATGGGTTCACCAACGGCAAGCACAACATGGACACCAACTACCGCTCATGGGGAAAGACCATCGCCCAGGAGAAGCAAGTGAGCTATATCGACCAAGAAGCTGTGGTCAGCGAGCACTATAACGTCTTCGGTGAATGGAAAACCTATCAGATGTATTGCGCCGACCAGTCGCTCCACCCCGGACTGCGTGGTGCCTGGGAGTGCTCTTATGGTGCTGCGCTGGCCATTGCTGCTGACCCGGAGAATCCTCTCCATGAATACCTCGTCGACATGACTCCCGCCACGCTCGACATTGAGCGCACAGAGGGCAAGCCCTACACCTTCACCGTCGGAGGGACAAACCAGACCAGTGCCCGCGACTGCTACCGTTCGGGCGACTGGTACCTCGTCTACAACACCATCCAGCCCGGCGACACCGTCATCATGCGCTTTGGCCAGTCAGAACTGACAGCCACGCAGACAGGCAGCCAGTTGGGCAGCCTCCAGTCGGCCGATGACAAGCAGAGCAACCTGAGCATGTCGGACACGAAGCGCAATGAGATGGTCTACAGCTATGGCTGGTACATCCATTTCTTTGTCAACGACTGCCTGGAGCGGGGTGCCATACCCGTGCTGGTGAACGACAAGGACTGGACCCCCGAGGTCGTGAAAGGCTGGAATCAGACACTGGCCAAAAAGTTCAACATCGAACTGCTCGAGTCAAACAAATACAAATACACCATCACCGCCAATTGCGATGGCAGCCAACTGGCCACGCTTACCTCAGGAGCCGTCTATGAAGGCGAGACGCTGACCATACCCTACCCCCGCTACTACAACCTCCGCTCGGCCGAAGGATCCTTGCAAGGCAAGAACGGCCATCTCTATGTGACCGAGCCCACCGACGGGAAGTATCAGCTACAGCTGTCGCTCCACGCCCCACAGGACATTGCTCTCGACTATCGCGACACCGGCATCAGCGACGCGATCCTGCTCTCCGAGGCTGAGGACATCAAGGCACTGAAAACGGTGCAGAACGAGGTCTGCTCGAGTGCTGCCGCTGCCTATGCCGCCACCGACACCAAGCTCCTCAGGCTCTCGCCAGGCACCTACACCCTGACCGCTGCCGCCATCGGAGGCCAGATGCAGTTCAAGGCCGGCCAGACGGTAGTGCTGACGATGGATGCCTCGACCGCATGGAACGAGCAGCACAGCGCAGCCTTCACCCTGACCGAGCCCTCCGACCTGCTGTTCAAAGGCGGATCGGGCCAGGACTCCGCCCTCGACTATTTCTTCCTGCAGAGCACTGACGGCACCGTCATCGACGAGCTGTCGCGATGGGACTTCACCCATTGGAGTGCAGCCACCGTGGCCAACCTGACGGCCGATGCCAATGCCGGCGACGAGACGGGATGGAGCGACCAGGAATACCTGGGTTCCTCGACACCCGTCGACAACCGATGCTTCTGGTATCACTCCGACACTGACTACGGCACCGTGAAGGCCAACGGCGAGGTGATTGCCGAGCTCGACGGGCTCTACTTCCCCGAGGAGTACTGCAACAAGCGCAACCTAGCCATCGCCGTCGACTATGCCTCCACCTCCATCGGCAACTACCACGGCCCGCAGTACCTGTGGCTGGGCATTGCCAACACCGTATGCTTCGTCATCCCCGACGTGAAGGCTGGCACGGAGATCAAAATGGCCGTCGAGTCACACCGCAACGGCAATGCACGAGGCGTCCAGCTGTTCCTGAACAAAGGCACGTTGACCGACATCGTCAAGGGAGCCGAACTGAAGGATCCCAAGGGCAAGGCAGTGCCCGTGCCCGACGCCTATACCGAGCAGACCTGGCTCGTTCCTGAGGATGCCGGAACGACAGACGTACTCGTCTACAACACCAGTGGATGCCACGTCTACTACGTCGAGGCCATACAAGCAGCAGGTTCAGCTACCAACGGCATCAATGCCATGTGCACCCGCCAGCCATCCACAAGTATCATCTACAACCTTCAAGGCTCACCAGTGCGTCATCCCGCAAAGGGCATCTACATCAGCAATGGCAAGAAAGTCATTATCAGATAGTCTGAATAGCCAAAGGGACGGCATCACCTGTGTCTCGCAACGATAGGGTACGCGGCAGAAATACGTTTATTTTTCATCATTGACATAAAAATGTATGGTAAAAGACTGATTTCTGCCCCTACCCTTCATTTTTTTTCCATTATCTTTGCAGCCAAAACAATTTAAATACTTTTTTATTCATTAACCATTTAAAACAAAACATTATGAAAAGATTCTTTACGCTTTTCTCAGCTGCCTTAGTAGCAGCAGGAGCATGGGCACAGATCAACACTTTGCCCTTCGCAGCTGACTTCGAGGAGTCCACCACTCCCTTCGACGCCGGCATCGTCAAGGCTGCCACCGAGGTGGGCAACGTGCTCTGCGTGAGCAACGCCACCGCCACAGCACCCTTCGCCATTGATGGAAGCAATGCCTATGCCATCGGCGAGAACGAGGAGGTCACCGTCCAGTTCGACGGACTCCACGGATGGGCTGGCGATGCCTCCACATCTACCATCCAGCTGGTCAACTCCGACGGCGTGGTACTCGTAGGCTATACCTACACCCGCAAAGCCACCAGCGTCACCGACGTGGTGCTGGGCGGACAGACCGCTGCCGGCTTCGAGTCCTTCTTCGGACAGGCCAACTTCAACAACAACAAGAGTGCCAACGGCTTCACCCACAGCCAGCACTACACCACCACGGCCAACTACACCCCGAAGGTGACCTTCAAGGTGCACGGACTGGGCGCCGTCACCTTCAACATGGTCTATCAGCCGGCCAAGAAGTCGCTGCAGGACATCACCTACTCGGCCAACCTGAGTGGCGTGAAGATGGATCTGGCCAAGATCGTCATCACGGACAACTGCACCAATGAGGACCGCTCCATCGGCATCGACAACCTCTCGGTCACGACCCAGAAGAAGGTGCTCTACAAGTATGTCGTCAACTATGTCGATGAGGACGACAACATCGTCAAGACCGTCGAGGGCGCCGACGAGGAGGGCGCACAGGTCGAGATTGACAACAGCCAGCCCGTCTGGGCCGACGGCGTGAAGTACTACATCGTGAGCGACGACAGCGACGACATGCTCGTCAACAGCTCGAACAGCACGGTCGTCACCGTCAGATGCAAACGCGCCGCCACCTATAAGTACACCGTCATCGCCACCGACGGCACCACGACGCTGGCCACCCTGGCTGACAAGTCCTACTTCGAGGGCGAGACCGTCGGCTATGCCTATCCGCGCTACTTCTGCGTCGACGGCACGCTCTACAAGAAGGATCCCACGGACCAGGTCTACAACGGCACCTTCCTGCTCGACGAGGACGGCAAGCAGGTAGAGGCCGTCTATGCCGCCACGGAGACGACGGGCGTCATCTGCTTCAAGGAGGCTGAGGACTTCGACGTGCTGACTGTCTGCAACACGGGCACCGTGGCCGACCGCTGTTCCTATCGTGCCGGCGGCTTTGCCAAGGAACAAGTGAAGCTGCTGAAGCTCTCGGCCGGCACCTACAAGCTGACGGCTGCTGCCTACGGCGGCGCCTACACGTTCACGGCTGGCGAGCAGACCGTGCTCGACATCGCCTCGCAGGGCTCATGGCGCGAAACTGCCAGTGAGGAGTTCACCCTCGAAGAGCCTGCCGAACTGTTCTTCGTCGGTGGTTCGGGCGAGGCCGGTTCGCTCGACTACATTGTCATTCAGAGTGAGGACGGCGCCGTCGTGCCCGAAATCACCCGCTGGGACTTCACCAAGTGGAGCGAGGCCACGATTGCCAACCTGAAGGCTGACGCTGCCGAGAGCTCTGTCGTCGGATGGAGCGACATCGAGAAGAAGGCCGATGCCGGCGAGGGTGCCGTGGCTCCTGAGGCAACGGCCGACAAGTGCTTCTGGCTGACTGATGCCGAGGGCGGCGAGCTCAAGGCCAACGGCGAGGTCATCGAGGAGCTTCGCGGACTCGACTTCGGCGCTACCTACACCAACAACCGCTCGCTGGCCATCGCCGTCGACTATCCCTCGACGTCGCTCGGCACCTACAACGGTCCGCAGTATCTCTGGCTGGGCGGTGGCGGCAAGAACATGGTCTGCTTCGTCATCCCCAACGTGAAGGGTGGCACGGAGATCAAGATGGGCGTCGAGTCGCATAAGTCCAGTGATGCCCGCGGCGTGCGCCTCTATGTGAAGGCTGTCGACGAGAGCGGCAAGCCCGTCATCAGCGGCGATCCCCTGAAGGATGCCGAGGGTGCCGAGGTGGCCGTGCCCAAGACCTACACCGAGCAGTCGTGGTACGTGCCTGAGACGAGCGACATCATCGTCTACAACACCGCCGGCTGCCACCTCTACTACATCGAGGCCATGCAGACCGACGAGGACGTGCCCACGCTCGTCACTGAGGTCAAGGCCCAGGCTCCCGTCGACGACGCCATCTTCAACCTCAGCGGCCAGCGTGTCAGCAAGCCCGCCAAGGGCCTCTACATCATCGGCGGCAAGAAGATGATCGTCAGATAAGCGCCCGCGTCTGCCGCGACGACAACTCTGTCGCGCCTTTAGTTTCAGCCCCCACTCCTGGCTTAGGAGCGGGGGCTGTTTTTTTAAAAAACAACGAATTAAGACGAATTTCACGAATTGACACGAATTAATTCTCATTTCACGAATTGTTTTTCTATTTCACGAATTGTGGTTGATTACACGAATTGTTTTCTATTTCACGAATTGTTTTCTATTTCACGAATTGTGTTTGATTTCACGAATTGCGGTTGTTTTCACGAATTGGCTGCGCATAGGTATTATAATTCGCGAGTTTTTACATGATTCTACGCTTGAAAAGCAATTGTGAAAGTTACAGACCCCACCCCCAACCCCTCCCCTTGAAGGGAGGGGAGCGGCTGCGCCGTCATTCCCGTCGGACAATGCGCCAGCCAACTCCCCTCCTTCGGAGGGGTCGGGGGAGGCTTCTCCCCTCCCCTCAAGGGGAGGGGTTGGGGGTGGGGTCTGTAACTTTCACAATTGCTTTTCAAGCGTAGAATCATGTAAAGCCTCGCGACTTATATTCCCATGTGCAGCCAATTCGTGAAATCATCCACAATTCGTGGAATATTAATAAATTCGTGAAATAAAGAACAATTCGTGAAATCGATATTCATTCGTGTCAATTAGTGTCATTTGTCTTAATTCGTTGTTATTAAAAAAAGCAGGAATAGCGCCCCCACTGTCCTCCCGACTCGCCGCTCATTCTTATTTCCACGCCGCGGTTTATTATTTTCAAGGCTTGGAAATATATTTTCACGACGTGGTTTATTATTTTCAAGCCTTGAAAATAGTTTTGCGGAATGCTGTTTTTGGGGACCGGAAGCCCTGCCGGCCGTCTGTTTTGGGCCGCTGGACGGCTCATTTTGGGGGATGACGGGAAAAGGTATTTCATTTGACGATTTATAGTATGCAGCTATTCGGCCTAAATACGTAACTTTGCACGCAGAATCGCGAACCCGGCACGGCCGTGAGGGCGGTGCATAGAGTTTTTTTCATAAGTTATAGTTAGTTTTAGTTAGTTTGTAAGTATGATGGAAAATGTGTTTTGATTGAAAGCACGTGCAATGGGTGGTTAGTATTGAGAGGTATTAAGATTGTTTTCGGGATTGACTTGAAAGAAAAAACGTCTACGGGTATAAAAAATATTAAAGAAATAGGAGTTATTTATAACATGATGATCAGAAAACTGACAGGTATTGCAATGATGCTGCTGACGGTCGTGGGACTGGCAGCGCAGGACATCGACCAGTCGCTCGCCCGCCACGACTTCTTCTACGCCGGACAGAGTAAGCAGCGCCGCATGTTCATCGTCAAGGACGGACAGGTCAGCTGGGCCTATCAGGACCGGCTGCACAAGGGTGAGATCAGCGACGCCGTGCTGATGAAAGATGGAAACATCCTGCTGGCCCACCAGTATGGCATCGCCGAGGTGACGCAGCAGAGCGAGACCGTCTGGCAATACGCGGCCCCCGAGGGCACCGAGATTCACACCATCCAGCCCATCGGGCGCCATCACGTCGTCTTCGTCCAGAACGGCCGCCCGGCCAAGTGCGTCGTCATGGAGATTCCCTCGACGCGCATCGTGCGCGAGTTTGAGCTGCCGACGAACGAGAAGGGCTCCGTCCACGGACAGTTCCGCAACGCGCGCCTCAGCTCGCGCGGCACGCTGCTCGTGGCCAACATGGCCCTGGGCTGCATCCACGAATTCGACAGCGAGGGCCGCGAGGTGGACCGCTGGGACGGCTTCCTGCCGTGGTCGGTCGAGGAGCTGCCCAAGGGCACGCTGCTCATCACGGGCCGCAAGGGCTTGATTCAGGAGATCGACCGTCAGGGCCACGTGCTGTGGCAGCTGAACACGACGGACTATGGCGTGACGCAGCCGCAGAAGACGGTGCGCCTGAAGAACGGCGGCCACATCTTCAACAACTGGTATAACGAATGGAACAAGACGCCGATGGACACGCTCAACGCGCCCGTACAGGCAATGGAGGTGGACAAGGAGGGGCGTGTCGTCTGGCAGCTCAAGGCATGGCGCCAGCCCGACCTGGGGCCCTCGACGACCATCCAGCTGCTCAGCCAGCCCGTCGACCGCGACCGCCTCTTCTTCGGCGAGTTCAACGGCCGCAAGCCTAAGCTCTTCGTCGGCCCTAACCAGCCGATGGGCGAGGGGCGCGGCATCCATCCGGGCCGCGTTGCGTGGGTGCATGCGCCCGGCGTGGCCCGATGGGACGGCAAGACGGGCCTGTGGGTCGAGGACCGATGGAACGACCAGGCGAAGGCTGACCGCATGATCCGTGAGGCCGTCATCGCGCTGACGGGCGAGGCGACGGCCGCGAAGGCCTGGAAGGCCCTGTTCCGCCACTTCAACAAGACGCACGGGCGCGGCTCGCGGGGCTATAAGCGGGGCGAGTCGATTGCCATCAAGCTCAACCTGAACAACGCCATCACCCATCGCGACACCATCGAGCTCAACTCGTCGCCCTTCGTCACGCTGGCCCTGGTGCGCTCGATGGTCGGCGACGGCGGCGTGCGTCCGCAGGACATCGTGCTGTGCGAGCCCTCAAGGGCCATCACTGACAGTATTTATAATAAGGTGCATCGCGAGTTCCCCGGGGTGCGCTTCGTCGACAACCTGGGCGGCGAGGGCCGCGAGAAGTGCGAATACTATCCGGAGCAGATCGTCTACTCGGTAGACAACGGCAAGATGGCGCGCGGACTGGCCAAGTGTATCGTCGACGCTGACTACCTCATCAACTCGGCCCTGCTCAAGACGCACAACGGCCCGGGCGTGACGCTGACGGCGAAGAACTGGTACGGCGCGACGGACATCAACCTGCTCTGGCGACAGAATGCCCACAACAACGTCTCGCAGGATAAGCGAAACGGCAAGCCGCAATATAAGACCTTCGTCGACTGGATGGCGCATAAGGACCTGGGACAGAAGGCGCTGCTCTATATCATCGACGGCACCTACGGCTCGCGCGACGTCAACGGCGCCCCGAATCCGAAGTGGATGAAGGAGCCCTTCGGCGGCGACTGGGCCTGCTCGCTCATCGTCGCACAGGACGAGGTGGCGTGCGACGCCGTGGCCATGGACATCATCATCAGCGAGTGGCCGGAGTTCGGAAGCCTGAACTATTGCGACGAGTATCTCCGCGAGGCGGCCTCGATTCCCCATGCGCCGAGCGGCACCGTCTATCGCCAGGACGGCCGCCCGCTGGACAAGCCGCTGGGCCTCTTTGAACATTGGGACAAGGACCATCACTACACGAAGATCGACCTGAAATACAGGAGGATTGAGAATTGAGAAATGAAAGATGAAAGATATGATTAGTTCTGACTATGCTCAAGTCTAATCATATTTTTCACTTTTCATCTTTCATTTTTCATCTATTTAAATTGAAGATTGAAGATGATGTCAATAGGAATGGGGTTACGGAGGCTGATGGGCTTGACGCTGGTCGTCTTGTCATGTAGTGGCGCGATGGCGCAGATTCTGCCCGTGACTGATGCGCGGATGATGCGCAGCCTGAACGGCGAGTGGATGCTGAAGGTCGTCGACGGAATCGACGACCACACTGGAGGCGTGCCTGAGGCGGACCAGACGTGGAGGCCGATACCGGTGCCGGGATGCTGGGAGGCCTACGGCTTCTGCCAGCCCAGCTACGACAAGGCGCGGGCGCTGACGGGCTACTATCGGACGACGTTCCTGGTGCCCGACGAGTGGCGCGACATGCGCATCGTGCTGCGCCTCGACGGCGTGCTCTATGGCTACGACCTCTTTGTCAACGGACAGGCGGCCGGGCAGTGGTGCTCGGCCTACAACACGGCGCTGTTCGACGTGACGCCTTTCATTAACAAAAAGCAGCGCGAGCAGCAGCTGGCCATGCGCGTCATCACGCAGTTTCCGGGCTCCGACTTCGACTATAACGACGACTGGGCGCCATGCGGCATCTTCCGCGACGTGACGCTCATGGCCGTGCCACGGACGCACCTCAGCGACCTGACCATCCGCACCCGCAACAGCGGCGAGGTGGAGGTCGAAACAACGATTGCCAACCCAAAAGGGGCGACGGTGAGTTATGAGATTCTGGACGCTCAGGGCCGCGTGGTCGGCACCGACCGCGTGGACCGTCCGAAGCTCTGGACGGCTGAGACGCCTTATCTGTATACGCTCCGCACGACGCTCCGCAACAAGAAGGGCGTCCTGCAGACGTTTGAGCATCGGTTCGGATTCCGCGAGCTGACCATTGAGGGCAATATCCTTAAACTGAACGGACAGCCCATCAAGCTGCGGGGCGTCACCAGCCACGCCACGGACCCCGCCAGCGTGAAGGTCGTCAGTGACGACCTCACCCTTCGCGACATGCGCCTGATGAAGGAGGCCTCGGTCAACTATATCCGCACGAGCCACTATCCGCGCGAGCCGCGGTTCTATGAGCTGGCCGATTCGCTCGGCTTCTACATCATCGACGAGGTGCCCTTCGGCTTTGGCGACAAGAATCTGTCGAAGGAGGAGTTCTATCCCGTGCTGCAGCAACGCGCACAGGCCACCATCCGCCGCGACAAGAACCATCCCTCGGTGATCATCTGGAGCCTGGGCAACGAGAATCCCCTGACCGACATCTGCATCCGGCTGGGCGACTATGTCAAGAAGCAGCTCGACGACAGCCGCCCGGTGTGCTATCCGCAGGTGGGCAGCTATTTCCGCCGCTTCGACTATGACTTCCCGGCTGTGGCCGATGTCTATGCTCCTCATTATCCGACGACGTCGCAGATTGCCGGCTTCTATCAGCGGGCCGACCGACCCGTCATCTTCACTGAGTATTGCCACACGCTGGGCATCTCCTTCGAGGATCACGATCGCCAGTGGGAGATCATCGAGCGCACGCCCTGCATCGCCGGAGGCTCCGTCTGGGAATGGGTCGACCAGGGCATGCCGTTTGGAAGGGAAAAAGGAAAAGTGAATAGTGAACAATTTGCTGCCGCCCACAGGTATGGCTACGAGGAGCGCGTCTTCACCTCGCCCGACGGCGGCTTCGAGATGTATGGCAACAAAGGCACCGACGGCCTCCTCTACGCCGACCGCACCCCGCTGCCCAACTACTACGAGCTGCAGCACAACTACGCCCGTGCCGTCGTCCGTTCGGTATGTCGCGTTGCCAACGCGACCCTCCGCCTCGTCATCGCCAACCGCTACGACTTCCTCAACCTGAAGGACAACGTCAGCTTCAGCTGGGCCCTCACTGCCGACCGCGACACCGTGGCCCGCGGCTCCTTCTCACCAGCCTGCGCACCGCACGACTCCACCACCTACGACCTCGCCCTCCCCGCGACGCTCGCTGCCGACCGCCTCGCCCTGCTCCACGTCGACATCGCCGACCGCGAGGGCCATCGCTTCCTGCAGCAGTCGTTTGTGCTGCACAAGCCCGAATGGCAATGGCAGGGCAGCGACGGCGACGCGATGGCTATGGTGCAGCGCGGGCCGATGGTGCGGGCCGGACGCAAGCCGACGCTGGCCGAGCGCGTCACTCAGAAAGAAAGAATACCGGAGAAATATCTGTTGCCAATCGGCAACAGTGAGGTGAAGGCTCAGGTGGAGCACGACGGCCATGACTACCGCTTCACGCTGACGCCCGACACGGCCGACGTGTTCCGCGCCGAGCTGGGGCTGGCCTTCCTGCTCGACGAGCGCATCGACCGCGTACAATGGTTAGGGCAGGGGCCCTTCGCGGCCTATCCCGGCCGCCATCAGGCCTGCCGCTACGGATTGTGGGGCAAGCATAAGGACGACCTCTACTTCGAGGGTAATCATGCCGGTGTGGATGCCGCCCTGTTCACGGACGGAGAGGGCAATGGCCTGCTCTTCGTGGGCGACAGCCTCGACCTGAACTTCGAGCAGACCGACCGCGGACTGGTCGTCACGGTCAATGCTGCCGTGGCCGGACAGGGGCCGAAGTTCGCCAAGACGCACTTCCCGGCCATAAAAAACAAGGATGCAGAGCCTGTCGGTGCCAGCTTCAGTCTTTATCGGATCGATAAGGACCATTGTCCAGGGCTTGTCAGCAGATTATTCACAAGCCCGGCTGGCATTCCACAGCCTCTGCATCCCTTTGTCACTCAGTATGACACTTACTTGATGCGCTTCGCCGACATCGCCGGCGACGATTAGAACAGTTTCTGCTCGCCGTCGTCGATGTGGGTGACGCGGTCGTTGAGCTCGGCCAGCTTGCCCGAGTTCCAGCGGTCGGTCGTGCCGACGAGGTAGCCCGTGATGCGCTGCAGGCGGTCGATGTGGGTTGAGCCGCAGCGGGGACACTGCTTCAGGTCCTGCGTGGCGTTCTCATAGCCGCAGTCCATGCAGCGGTTGCGGTTGTGGTTGACGGAGCCGTAGCCCATGTCGAGGCGGTCCATCATGTCGACGACCGACATGATGACCTGCGGGTTGTGGGTGGCGTCGCCGTCGATCTCGACGTAGAAGATGTGTCCGCCGCGCGTCAGGTTGTGATAGGGTGCCTCTACCTCAGCCTTGTGGCGGGCCGAGCACTTGTAGTAGACGGGCACGTGGTTCGAATTCGTGTAGTAGTCGCGGTCGGTGATGCCCTTCAGCACGCCGAACTCCTTGCGGTCTTTCTTCGTGAACTTGCCGGCCAGTCCCTCGGCAGGCGTGGCCAGCACGGAGTAGTTGTGGTGATAGCGCTCGGAGAAGTCGTTGATGCGGTCGCGCATGTAGGTGATGATCTTCAGGCCCAGCTCCTGCGCCTCCTCCGACTCGCCGTGGTGCTTGCCGATGAGGGCGACGAGACATTCGGCCAGTCCGATGAAGCCGATGCCGAGCGTGCCCTGGTTGATGACGCTCTCGACGGTGTCGTTGGGGCCCAGCTTGTCGGCGCCGATCCAGAGGCTCTTCATCAGCAGGGGGAACTGCTTGACGTAGGCTGTCCGCTGGAACTGGAAGCGCTCGTCGAGCTGACGGGCGGCCACCTCGAGCAGCTCGTCGAGCTTGGCCATGAAGCGGGCGATGCGCTGCTCCTTGTCCTCGATGCCCATGCACTCGATTGCCAGCCGCACGATGTTGATGGTCGTGAACGAGATGTTGCCGCGGCCTATCGACGTCTTCGGGCCGAAGCGGTTCTCGAAGACACGCGTGCGGCAGCCCATCGTGGCCACCTCGTGGAGGTAGCGCTTGGGGTCGTCGGCGCGCCACTCGTCGGTCTGGTTGAACGAGGCGTCGAGGTTGAGGAAGTTGGGGAAGAATCGGCGGGCCGTCACCTTGCAGGCCAGCTGATAGAGGTCGAAGTTGCGGTCCTCGGGCAGGTAGTTGACGCCGCGCTTCTTCTTCCATATCTGGATGGGGAAGATAGCCGTCTCGCCGTTGCCCACGCCCTCGTAGGTCGACAGCAGGATCTCGCGCATGATGCAGCGGCCTTCGGCCGACGTGTCCGTGCCATAGTTAATCGACGAGAAGACCACCTGGTTGCCGCCGCGCGAGTGGATGGTGTTCATGTTGTGGATGAAGGCTTCCATGGCCTGGTGGACGCGGCTGACGGTCTTGTTCATGGCATGCTGACGCACGCGGTCGAGGCCCTCCAGCCCGTCGAGCGGCTGCTTCAGATAGTCCATCAGCGGCTCGTCGTAGAGCTCGGAGAAGTCCTGTCCGTAGAGCTCTTCAAGGTATTTCAGCTCCTCCTTGTACGTCAGTCGCACGAAGGGGGCCAGATAGAAGTCGAAGGCCGGGATGGCCTGTCCGCCGTGCATCTCGTTCTGGGCGCACTCCAGCGAGATGCAGGCCAGCACCGAGGCTGTCTCGATGCGCTTGGCGGGGCGCGAGGCGCCGTGGCCGGCGATGAAGCCGCAGTTGAGGATATTGTCGAGCGGGTGCTGCACGCAGGTGAACGACTTCGTCGGATAGTAGTCCTTATCGTGGATGTGCAGGTAGTTGTGCTCCACGGCGTCGCGCACCTCGGGCGACAGCAGGTAGTCGTCGACGAAGGGCTTGGTCGTCTCCGAGGCAAACTTCATCATCATGCCGGCGGGCGTGTCGGCGTTCATGTTGGCATTCTCGCGGGTGATGTCGTTCGACTTCACGTTGACGATGTCGAGGAAGATGTCGCGCGTCTTGGCCTTGCGCGCTATCGAGCGCTGGTTGCGGTAGGCGATGTACTTCTGGGCCACGTCCTTGCGGCTCGACTTCATCAGCTCCACCTCCACCATGTCCTGGATCTCCTCGACCGTCATCTGCGTCTGTCCGCGCTGGGCGATGTGGTCGGTGATCACGTTGAGCAGACGCTCGTCCTCACCCTTGTCGGTGTGCATCATGGCCTTGCGGATGGCGGCCATCACCTTCTGTTCGTTGAAGCCGACGATGCGCCCGTCGCGCTTCACTACGGTCTGTATCATAATACTCTGTCGTGATTGTTTTTGGGGTTATCTGAATAATCGACTGCAAAGATAAGAATTATTTTCCAGAGTTGTACGTTTTGGAAAACTTTTTTCTAGTTAAAAAATGTCAAGTCTCACGGAATCAGTAGGTTATGAAAACTTTTGGAAAACTTTGCTGTTTCACGGGCTTCCGAAATTGTCCGCAAATCTTCTCTTTACGTCCCTCCGGCGAGCATGAACAGGGCTCTGGCAAAACGCTATCTCATAACAGGTTAAAGCCTTCAGGACGGCTTTAACCGACAGCACGGTCGCGCTCGTGAAACGCTCCGCCGTGACGGCTGTGCCGACCCCCGAAAAAGAACATCGTCTGCCTCGGAATAGTGGGGCAGACGATGCTCTATGGTGGGGTATTGAAGGATCCTCTCTTGATTTAGTCTTCCTTCTTGATAGCCGAGCGCTTCTCCTTGATACGGGCAGCCTTACCCGTGAGCTTGCGCAGATAGTAGAGCTTGGCGCGGCGCACCTTACCTACCTTGTTGACCTCGATGCTCTCGATGTTGGGCGACTCCAGGGGGAAGATACGCTCCACACCCACGGTGCCAGACATCTTGCGAACAGTGAAGCGCTTCTTCTCCTGATGGCCGCTGATCTTGATGACCACGCCACGATAGAGCTGGATACGCTCCTTCGAACCCTCGATAATTTTGTAAGCGACAGTCACCGTGTCACCAGCCTTGAACTGGGGGTGCTTCTTGCCGGTTGCAAATGCTTCTTCAGCAACTTTAATTAAATCCATTACTTTGTTTGATAATTAAATTTGTTGTATCGTTCCTGCACGGGCATAACAGGCCACTCGTTACTTCCTGCCAGCGACCCGTGCCGAAAAGCGGGTGCAAAGGTACAAAAAAATTTGCACATACCAAACTTTTTTAGTAATTTTGCACAAAATTTTTATGTATCAGACTATGAATAATCTATTTAAGACATGGTGCGTGGTGGCCGCAGCAACTGCAATGACGGCCTGTACCACACACTACAGGCTGACCAACGTCAGCCGCACGCGCCTCGTGGTCGACGCACGCTACGACGTGCAGCCCGACGCGCAGGCAGAGGCCTTCCTGGCCCCCTACAAGCATAAGGTCGACTCGGTGATGGGGCCCGTCGTGGGGTATGCAGCCCACAACATGGCAGCCCAGCGACCTGAGAGCGACCTGTCGAACCTGCTGCCCGACATCCTGATGTGGGCGGCGAAGGACTATGGCGAGAAGCCGCAGTTTGCCGTCTACAACGTCGGAGGCATCCGTTCGGCGCTGACCAAGGGCATGGTGACCTATGGCGACGTGCTGGCCATCGCTCCCTTCGAGAACAAGATCTGCTTCCTCACGCTGACGGGCGACCGCGTCACGGAGCTCTTCGAGCAGATAGCCCATCGTGGCGGCGAGGGTGTCAGCCACGGCGTGGAGCTCACGATCACGTCTGACGGCAAGTTGCGCTCGGCCCGGCTGAACGGCGAGCCCATCGACCCGCGCAAGACCTATCGCATCGCGACGATCGACTATCTGGCTCAGGGCAACGACGGTCTGCGCGCCTTCCGCGAATACACCAACCTGAACTCCCCTCAGGAGGAGTCGAACAACACGCGCTTCATCATCATCGACTATTTCAAGGCGCTCTACGAGCAGGGCCTCGAGGTCAGCGCCAAGGTTGAAGGAAGAATTAAGATTGAAAATTGAAGATTGAAGATTGGAAATTGAAGATTGAGGATTGGAGATTGAAAATGATTAAGATTATGCGACACCATATTATTATTATATTACTGGCGCTCGTCTGCGCCACCGGCGCCCAGGCCAAGAAGCCCAAGACGCTCACCATCCTGCACACCAACGACACCCACTCGTGCATCATGCCCCTCAACGAGCACCTGGCCGACACGATGCTGGCCGGCCGCGGAGGATTCCTGCGACGCGTCAGCCTCGTCAAGCAGGAGCGACGCAAGGACCCCGACCTGCTGCTCTTCGACAGCGGCGACTTCTCGCAGGGCTCCTCCTACTACACGATGTTCAAGGGCGACGTCGAGGTGGGGCTGATGAACGAGATGCACTACGATGCCGTGACCATCGGCAACCATGAGTTCGACTTCGGACTGGAGAACATGACGCGCCTCTTCCGCTTGGCCAACTTCCCCATCGTCTGCTCTAACTACGACTTCACGGGCACGGAGCTGGCCGAGATCGTCAAGCCTTACGTCGTCCTCGAGCGCAAGGGCATCAAGATCGGCGTCTTCGCCCTGGCTCCACAGCTCGAAGGGCTGGTGTTCGAGAAGAACTACGGGCCGCTGAAGTATCTGAACCCCAGCGAGGTGGCCCAGCGCATGGTCGACGAGCTGAAGACGAAGCAGAAGTGCGACCTCGTCATCTGCATCAGCCACCTGGGGTGGGAGGTCACCGAGTTCCCTGACAATCGCGTCATCCAGGAGACATCGGGCATCGACGTCGTCCTCGGCGGACATTCACACACCTATCTCGACCGTCTGGAGTGGGTCAACGACAAGAACGGACGCCGCGTCGCCGTCGACCAGAACGGCAAGCACGCCGCCTTCGTCGGCAAGCTGACGCTCACCATGGAGTAAGGACATCAAGACGGCGCGATAAACTTACGACACGACGTGACGGCATGCCGTCACGTCGTGATTTTATTCCGTCACGTCGTGACGCCATGCCGTCACGCCGTGTCGCAAGTTTCTACGACAGGTCCTTTATTTCCTCTACGTATATTAAAAAAAGTCTTGTTGTCTTGATGCCAACTCGTACCTGATGTCTTATTCGAAGAAGAAGGTGAGGACGACCATCTTGCTGACGGCGCGGTCGGTGCTCTGCGTGAAGACGCGCTTGTTGACGTCGGTCAGCTCGTCGGCATGCTTCTTGTTGAGCACGTCGGCCAGCGAGAAGCAGAACTTCAGTTCGGGGCAGAGCTTGAAGAAGGGCAGGTAGAAGTCGCAGCCGAAGCCCACCTCGAGCATTGTGTCGTAGCGTTTCAGCTGCAGGAAGTCCTGGTCCTTGCCCGAGAGGTTGATCATCGGGTTGACGCCCGCCAGGAGGTAGGGGCGATAGTTGTTGAAGCGCTCGGCCGAGATCTTAAGGTCGACGGGCATGGAGATGTACGTGTTCTTCATGTCCTGCGTCGACTCGCGCGGATGGCCTGCGTCGTTGAGGTCGTCGAGGTCGCGGAAGACGAGGTGCTTCGACCCGAAGTGCATCATCGGGGCGATGCGGAGGGCCAGGTGCTGGTGGAGGCGCATGTCGGCGAGCACGCCGACGGAGAAGCCCGGGTTCCACGTGTCGGCATCGACGAGCACGGTGCGCTCGCCGATCTGCTCGACGATTTGCGGGCCTACGTTCTGCAGCTCGATGTCCTGCAGGTTCATGCCGATGCTGATGCCGAAGTGCATGGGGCGCAAGTCGATGTACGGTTTGTTCTGCACGCGCCGCTGCTGAGCCGCGCCGCAGATCATGGCCATGGCGAGGCAGATGGTGATTATGATTCGTCTGTTCATCACGTTGTCTATTGGTAATAACGCGATTTTGGCCCCGTTATTATATCCGGAATTATTTCGACGATGTATAAATTAAGAAAAAAGCTCACTAAAAGTTGGTATTATTCCGGAAAAGTTCGTATCTTTGCATCGCAAAATTTGAGTATTAACAAACCATTTTAAACTAATAAGAATTATGGCATACGTAATTGGTGACGACTGTATCGCATGCGGTACCTGTCAAGGTGAGTGCCCCGTCGAGGCTATCTCTGAGGGCGAAAAGTATTCAATTGATCCCGATCTGTGCACCGAGTGTGGCACCTGCGCAAGCGTCTGCCCCTCTGAGGCTATCAGCCTGGGCTAATCGATTGACATTTAGCTTCATAAACCAAAGCTATGGGGGCTCGTCCGTGAAGGACGGGCCTCTCTTTTTTTTCTGTACGGCTCCAGCTGTCAGTAGCCGTCTGGCGGTTACAAAGCGGTTACAATCCCGGCGTGTAACGACATTGTAACGGCTTTTTCTTGTCGGCTACGGCCATTCTTCGTAATTTTGCGGCAAAAACAAGAAAAACGATATGTCACAAGATTACGTTTTGATCTCAATGAAGCTGCTGGGCGCCCTCGGCCTGCTCATCTACGGCATGAAGATGATGAGCGACGCGCTGCAGAAGATGGCGGGCCCGCAGCTGCGCCATATCCTGGGCAAGATGACCACCAACCGGCTGACGGGCATGCTGATGGGCGCGTTCGTGACGTGCGCCGTGCAGTCGTCGTCGGCCACGACGGTGATGACCGTCTCGTTCGTCTCCGCCGGCCTGCTCTCGCTGGGCCAGGCCATCTCGGTCATCATGGGTGCCAACATCGGCACGACGCTGACGGTGTGGATCATGTCGCTGGGCTACAATGTCGACCTGACCAACGTCGTCTTCCCGGCTTTCTTCGTCGGCATGGTGCTCATCTATAAGAAACGCCACCGCTTCGTGGGCGACTTCCTCTTCGGCATTGCCTTCATGTTCCTGTCGCTGGTGATGCTCAGCTCGGCCGGCAAGGAGATGGACCTGGAGCACAACCAGCAGGTCGTCGACTTCTTCGCCTCGTTCGACACGGGCAGCTACTGGACCATCCTGGCCTTCCTGGCCATCGGCACCCTCATCACCTGCATCGTCCAGTCGTCGGCGGCCGTCATGGCCATCACCATCCTGCTCTGCTCCACGGGCGTGCTGCCCATCTATCTGGGCATTGCCCTCGTCATGGGCGAGAACATCGGCACCACGGCCACGGCCAACCTCGCCGCACTGGGGGCCAACACGCAGGCGCGGCGGGCGGCCCTGGCCCATCTGCTGTTCAATGTGTTTGGCGTCATCTGGGTGCTCTGCGTGTTCTATCCCTTCGTCGACTTGGTCTGCCGGCTGGCTGGCTATGACACGAACGGAGCCGGCAATGCGGCCCAGCTGCCCGTCGTGCTGGCCACATTCCACACCTGTTTCAACGTGACCAACACGGCCCTGCTCATCGGCTTCATCCCCCAGATGGAGCGCATCGTCTGCTGGCTGATGCCCGACAAGCGTCAGGCCGAGGATGAGGAGTTCCGGCTGCAGTATATTCAGGCCAACCTGATGCAGACGCCTGAAATTGCCATCCTGCAGGCCCAGAAGGAGACGGGCCGCTTCAGCCGCTCCGTGCAGGAGATGTTCGGCATGGTGCGCCAGCTGCTCGACGAGAAGGACGACGACAAGTTCGCCAGCCTCTACGACCAGATAGGCCGTCGCGAGGACTTCACCGACCGCATGGAGATCGAGATTGCCCGCTACTTGGAGCAGGTGAGCGACAACCACCTGAGCGACGTGACGAAGGGCAAGGTGCGCCAGATGATGCGCGAGATCAGCGAGCTGGAGTCCATCGGCGACGCCTGCTACAAGCTGGCCCGCACCCTGAACCGCCGCAACGAGACGGGGCGTCCGCTGCCCGTGGAGCTCCGCACCAAGCTCGCGTCGATGATGGCGCTGGCCGACGAGGCCCTGACGCAGATGAACACCGTCATGCAGGGCCACAGCCGCGACTATGACATCCGCGACACCTATCGCATCGAGAACGACATCAACCAGATGCGCCAGCGGCTGAAGGCCGACAACATGCGGGCCGTCAACGAGCGCGAATATGACTACGCGACGGGCACGCTCTATGCCGACCTCATCAACGAGTGCGAGAAGCTCGCCGACTATGTCGTCAACGTCGTGCAGGCCCGTATGGGCGTCAGCAGCGGCTATGCTGACCGGTAAACAACAAGAAAAAACCGCCGGATGTTTGGAAGTTCGGCGGTTTCTGCGTAACTTTGCAGTGCATAAGTAGGAGGCGACGTGTCTCACGTCGCAATCCAGCAGATCGATGCGACGTGAGACACGTCGCCTCCTACTGCAAAACGGCTTAATAACTATTGTTATACATGGAAGCGATGATGCCTATGACGAAGAAACGGATACTGGTCGTCGACGACGAGCAGGACCTCTGCGAGATTCTGCTCTTCAACCTCCGTGCGGCGGGCTTTGAGGCTGAGGCCGCCAATTCGGCCGGCGAGGCCCTGGAGCGTCTGCAACAGAGCGACAATTTCGACTTGCTGATGCTCGACGTGATGATGCCGGGCATGTCGGGCTTCGAGCTGGCCGGGCTCTTGAAGCGCGATGCACGCACGGCTCACATTCCCATCATCTTCCTCACGGCTAAGGACACCGAGGACGACGCCCTGCAGGGCTTCGGACTGGGGGCCGACGACTACGTGACGAAGCCTTTCTTCGTGCGCGAGGTGGTGGCCAGGGTCAAGGCGGTGCTGAACAGGAGCCAGCCCCGTGGCGGGCAGTCGGCAAGCATGCTGCAGCATGAGGGGCTCATGCTCGACGAGGCTGGCAAGCGCGTCAGCGTCGACGGCGAGGACGTCGCCCTGACGAAGACGGAGTTCGAGCTGCTGAGCCTGCTGATGAAGCGTCGCGGCCAGGTGCTCTCGCGCCAGGAGCTGCTCGACGGGGCCTGGCCGCACGATGTCGTCGTGACCGACCGCACGGTCGACGTCAATATCACGCGTCTGCGCAAGAAGCTGGGCCGCTATGCCCTCAACATCGTGGCCCGCCAGGGCTTCGGATATATGTTTGAATAAGCAGAGAGAGGGGAGGGATGTGTCATGGGAAAGAAAATGACAGAAGGGCGCAAGATGTGGATCAGCGTGATGGTAGTGTTTGCCCTCTATGCTGTCATCTTTCTTGTGTTTGAGGACTACGACCGCAAGTTCTCAGAGCCGTTCGGCGAGGTCAGCGACTGGCACCTGCTGCTCTTCTCGCTCGTCGTCATGGCGGGGCTGGGCTGGCTCCTCTTCCGCTATGCCCGCCGCATGGACCAGCGCATCAGCCGCGAACAGCATGAGCGGCAGAGCCAGATGCGCCGCGAACTGACCCAGAACATCGCCCACGAGCTGAAGACGCCCGTGGCCAGCATCCTCGGCTATACCGACACCATCCTCGAGACGCCCGACATCAGCGACGCCACGCGCCTGCAGTTCATCCGCCGCACCAACGCTCAGGCCCGGCGGCTGACGGCCCTGCTGCAGGACCTCTCGCTTCTCAACCAGATGGACTATGCGCCGCAGATGCTCAAGCGCGAGCGTGTCGACATCTCGGCCATGGTGGCCGACATCGTCGAGGAGTCGGCCCTGGCGCTGGCTGACAGGCAGATAACCTTCCGCAACTGTCTGCCGCAGGACATCTGCATCCGGGGCAACTGGCAGCTGCTCTACGGCATCTTCCGCAACCTGACCGACAATGCCATCAACTATGCCGGGCAGGGCACCGCCATCAACCTCTCCGCCCAGCCCGTCCATGGGGCCTGGCAGTTCGTCTTCAGTGATAATGGCGTCGGGGTGGACGAGAAACATCTGCCCCGGCTCTTCGAGCGCTTCTACCGGCTCGACAAGGACCGCAGCCGCCAGCTTGGAGGCACCGGCCTGGGCCTCGCCATCGTGAAGAATGCCGTCCTGCTCCATGGCGGCACGATCGTCGCCCGCAACAATCCCGAGGGCGGTCTCTGCTTTGAGTTCACGCTGGAGAACAAGTGAATCTCCTTTTTTTTATAGTCGCAGGCCAAAGAAGGCGCGGACCCGCCAGTTGGTGTTATACACGGCGAAGTTGTCCTCACTGCCGATGTTGGTGTAGTTGAAGACCGACGACAGTCCCATGAACTTATTGCCCCATTGATAGACAACGGCGCCCCGGCCGGTGATGATGACTTCGGGAAAGTGATAGCGCAGCGTCATGCGCTCGTCGCCGACGTCCATCGTGGCCTTGCTGTAGACGATGAACGTCGGCAGCGACGAGATGTGAAGCAGCCAGCCCCGCGATGGCACGAAGTTGTAGCCATAGCCCGCGCCGATGCCGACGTTATTCATCTTCAGCTGCATCTCCTGATCCCCGCCAAAGGTGGCGTTCTGAGACATGCCCGAAGCGCCCAGCAGGAAGCTGCCGGCGGAGCGACGCTGGATGTAGCTCTGCGAGAAGGCGGCAGGGTAGGAGAAGCGGCGGCTGTTGAAGGCATAATAGGCGTTCAGGTTCAGCGTCTGCACCTTCAGCATGCCGTCGGGCAGTTCCAGGCGCTCCATGCCGTCCTGGTCGTAGTGGCCCGTGAAGTTCTTGGCGTCCTGATAGATAATGTCGAAACCGAACCGGCGCCCATAGCTGTTGAGGTTCAGCTCATAGTCGCTGACTGTGCCCGACGTCTTGGAGGGCTTCAGCGACGCACTCAGCGACAGGCCGAGGTAGCTGACGCCAAGGCTGAGCGTCGTCTTCCTGTTGGCCTCCATCTCCGACACGTAGTGCTGGCCGTCAGCCGACGAGCCGGGCGCCACGGCCGAGCGGTCGATGCCTTCGGTCCCTATCTCCGCTCCCGACACGTTCAGCCGGGCCCTGACGGTCCATCGGGTCTGAGGCCGCACGACGTAAGCCGTGTCGATGTTGCCCTTGCGGTATCTCTCGGCCAGTTGGCGGTCAAGACGTTGAAGCAGGCTCTGCGCTGACATGTGCATGCTCATGCCGCACATCGCGGCCGCCAGCATCGCGGCCAGCCGCCCGCTGTGCGTCAGCAAGCTCGCTGCCCGCCTCAGGAAGGATGTCGATAGAATGTTTCTTGTCATATTTGTAGTGGTAAAACCAGCATATACGGAAGGATAATTGATAAAGTTTGCAAATTTAGTGATTTTTCCTGACTTATACAAATCTCCCAGCATTTTTTAGTGGATTCATAAGCAGAAATATTGACAAACGGCTTCCGCATACATGAGAAGCGGCGCTTCTCGGGCCAAAAAACACCGCTTCTCGACTCAAAAAGCGGCACTTCTCGCATCGAAAAGCACCGCTTCTTTTTAAATGGTAATCTATTGTTTTGATAATCAGTGAATTGTGAATTATCAGGGAATAATTCAGAATTTCTTTTACAAATATGCTTCTTTTCCCTTATTTCACCAGCACTTTCCTTCCGCCATGGATGTAGATAGGAATATGGTATTAATACTTATCGATGATGGCCTGCCATTCATAGGGGGGCTCCCTGAACGTCTGCGAGATCAGCCGGGCCAGGCATCGGGCCAGGTAGGCCGCCAGGACGATGGCCAGGAAGACTATCAGCAGGTTGAAGGGGAACAGGGCGTTCAGGCGGTCGGTGAACAGGCAGTCTTGGATGAGGTAGACTTCCAGGCAGAGCCCGCCGATGAAGCGGACGACGAAGTGGCCGCTCTTGTTCGTGTAGAGGCGTCTGGCCGACTGGCCGTTTGCCCACCGGTACAGGTAATAGACGCCAAAGAGGAGGGGAATGAAGTTGAGGACCTCCAGGGACTCCACCATTTCTACTTTCACGCCCGCCATATAGAAGGCATAGAAGCCGACGATTCCCAGCAGCGCAAAGATGAGGTGACGTGCTGCAGAACTTCCATCTGCCAGCTGCACCATCGAGCCAACTTTGGCGCCCAGGAGCATGAAGTTGAAGTAAAGCAGCCATTTCAGGTAGCCGCCCTCCAGGCCGTACATATTGAAGGGGAACGGCCGCTCAACCGCGAAGAACCATGCGCAGGAAGCCAGCGACACCAGGACGATGATCAGGTTGATATGCTTGCGGGCGTAGAGGCCTATCAGGAAGATGAAGACATAGTAGATCATGATGCACGAGACGAACCAGCCGCCACCATGGAGGATTATCTTGTTGATAGTTGCGTCGCTGCCAAAGAACGTGCATTTGATGATGGCGATGGCCAGCACGGTCGGGTAGATGCGGTTGATGCGGCGCTTGTACCAGTCGGGGAATTCGCGGATGGACGTCATCGGCTTCATGAACAGGGTGAAGCCCGAACAGAACAGGAACAGGGCATCGCCGATGGTGCCGCCAGTCGCCAGCACGCTGTACTTCCCGTAGAGCAGTTCCATGTGGGAATTGGTGATCAGCAGCACAGCCAGGAACTTGAGGATGTCGATGCCGATATTTCGTTCTTTCATACAAATAAAGTTTTAGTGGTCAACATATTATTTCACCAGCACTTTCCTTCCGCCATGCATGTAGAGGCCGCTCCGCTGCGGACTGGCGGCGAGGCGGCGGCCGTCGATGGTGAACCATTGCTGGGCCGCCTTGTCGGCCGTTCCTGAGGCCACCATCGTGGTGATGCCGCTCGTCTCAACGCGCGCCTGGAGCGACAGCGATGCGCAGGAAGGCATCGTGAACGCGTAGTGCGGGCCCTCAGACCTCATTGTGATCTGTGTGCCGTCGTTGTTCACCTGCGTGATGTCCCATCCTTTCACCACGCTTTGGCCCTCACTGTCGTCGGCGGTCAACGTGACGTCCTGCCCGACAAACAGCTTTCCGTCGAAGGTGGCGCCGCTGAGCGGGATGCCGTTGACGGTGACGGTCAGGCTGTCCGGCAGGCCTGCGTCCATGCGGGTGTTGATCACGACCGCCGTCGGCGCGCCAAGGCCGTAGAAACCGGCCAGGTGCTGATAGAAGAAGTCTGTGCGCCGCGACAGCCACTCGCGTGCCCGTGCCAGCTGCACGTCGTAGTCGGGCAGCGTGACGCCGGTCATCTGCTCGCGGTGATAAGGCAACTCTGCCCTGATGAGCTCATACATCGGGTCCCAGACGGCACGGGTGCCCCGCTCGTTGAGGAAGTCGCCCATATAGACGGCGGCCCGGTCGGTGAAGTGGCGGCGGTAGTCAGCGTCGTCCATCATGTGGCGGAACAGGAGGGTGCGCTCCGCGCGGTTGGCGCCCCAGTTGAACTGCGGGTCGTAGCCCGGCGTATAGAAGTAGTCGAGCGTCGGATAGTCGGCCGGCATGTTGCTCAGGCCCAGGCCGAAGTCGGTGTCCTTGGCGATGAAGCGCCAGCGGCCGTCGCCGCTGCTGCGTGGCCGCCACATGACGAAGTTGTTGGCCGGGAAGTCGATGTTGTTGAAGTAGAGGTTCATGAGCATGAGGTTGCTGAACTCCGTCAGGTCCATCCACTGCCCGTACTCCTCCATCGTGTGGCCCTCCTGCTGGAAGAAGGTCTCGAAGCGGCGGTACTCCTGCCAGTCGCCCGCCTTCAGTTCATGCCAGTTCTCGATCATGTCGATGTCCTCCAGCCCGCCGTAGTTCGTGTATATATTGTCCTCCTGCGACCGCTCGCGGATGTTGAGCATGCCCTTGTAGACGCCGTTCTTGAAGACGACGGCCGGCCGCCATGCCTGCCAGTCGAGGTCCGTGTAGGTGGCCATGGTGCGCTGGATGACGGCATCGCGGATGAAGAGGAAGTAGCAGTCGCTGCCGCCGTTGCGCAGGATGATGGACTTGAAGTCGGTGATGCCGGGGCGCTGGTCGGGGAAGAACTCATGCGCCAGCCGCTTCGTCCCGAAGCGCTTGTTGGCATAGATGTTCAGCGTCTTCAGCACGCAGCGCCGCGAGCTGGCCCCGCCCACGCGGGTCTCCACCAGCTGGTTCAGACTGCTCCGGCGGCCGGCCGCCTCGAAGTATTCCAGATTGACGGGCCGGCGCCAGTCGTTCCGCTGCGTGGCGTCGTTGTTGGCCAGGATGCCTATCTCGTCGTCGTACCAGTAGCGCGGGTCGGTCACCAGCGAGATGACGGGCAGCTGTGTCTCGCGCCCCATGAAGAGGTACGACTGCGTCGTGCTGCGCGGCGACAGCCAGCCGTCGCGGAACGCCTTGGCCCTGACGGTCGTGGTGCTGTCGACGGTGACGGGCGACGTGTAGGCCATGCTGCCCTCCGTCGGCTCGCTGCCGTCCGTGGTGTAGCGGATGACGGTGCTGGCGGGCACCCCGGCGGGCATCGACAGCCGTAGCAGCAGCGTGGTGTCGGCGGTGAATACGCGTCCCGGCTCGCTGAACGCCACGTCAGGCAGGATGCCGTCACAGAGCCGGCCGCAGTTGGCCGTCCCCGGCGTCGGCCGATACTGGTAGCCCCACCGGCTGCCTTCTTCCGTATCGCGGCCGTAGGCGATGTTGGGTGCCGGCTGCTTCCTGAGGCTGACGACCGCATCGTCCGCCTCGCCGTTGAAGAACAGGTAGACGGAGCCGCCGTTGCCGGAGTCCAGCCGGAAGTCGGTGTGCAGACCCTGCGCCGCCTTGTCGCAGCAGACGACCACGAAGCCGCCAGGCTCGACGGTGGTCATCGGCGGCAGCTGCCAGGCTGTGGCGGCGTCGGGCGTCAGGCCCAGCCGGTATTTCGTCAGGTTGACAGGCGTGGGGCCGCTGTTGTAGAGCTCCACCCACGAGTCGGGGAAGTCGTTCAGGTCGTCCATCATGCAGTCGATGTTCGACTGCATCAGCTCGTTGATGCGCAACTGGCCCCGCTGCTCGCCGTATTCCGGCTCCATGACCATGTAGACCCGCCGGATGGCCAGCGTCGCCGGCTGGCTCGCCTGCAGCACCACCCGCAGGACGTGCCCGCGCTTTGCGGGCGTCAGGTCCACGTAGGCTTCTGTCGTCCCGGCGTCCATGTAGTGCACGTCGTTCCCGGCCCCGGCATACTGCACCAGGGGCTGCAGGCCGCAGGGCGACGGCCCGGCCAGTTCAAAGACCACGCGGCTGCATCCCGACCAGTCCTCATCGCCCACGCTGCAGACCATCCCGCCCCATCGCGTGGCGTTGTAGGTGAGGGTACCGTCCTCACCCCTCACGATGCTTTCGTCCTGACCCCAGCAGAACGTGAAGCGGTCAGTAATGTCCACGACGTCTGGATCCGGCGAAGGCTGGGCCGCGCATGTCGTGCCATACAGGCACAGGCACAGCAAGCCCAACCGCCTAATCATCAGGTTGAATCCGTTCAAATGAGTATGAATCATGGCATCAACTTTTTTACTACCGCATCCGTCTAGCACACCCAGCCCATCTTGACAAACGACGAGTACAGACAGGGAAAGTATATCTGATTGCCATTTGCATCATACAAAAGGCAATATAGGTTGCTGACATTTGTCGTTATTGCCCTGAGCATGAAGCTGCCGGTGAAGTCGCTGACCGACATACGCTCACCGAAGTTCAGGAAGGTGCCGGACTGTGCGGTCGCAGTCAGGTTGTCCTTGAGAACTTCTATTCCTGCCTCTTGAAGGGATAGATTGATTTGATCGTTTGTCATAGCGTAATATTTTCAGAAAAGTCGTTAATAATGAAGGTATAAAAGTTTGGCCCAACCAATCAAAGAACATCGGCTGGGCACAAGCAATTGTTAGAATTAGAGTTGAATGACTGTATAGAAGTAGAAACTTCCACCAGGCAGAAGCTGCAACTCATACTCGCCAGAGAGCGTAGAGGGAAGGACGACAGCTGTTGTGCCTGCAGGCACGAAAGTCGTGTAAGCTTCCTCACCGTCCTCATCAAGAAGCACTAGTGTCAGGTCGTAGCCCACATTATTAAAATAGAGGGTGTGACCGTCAATTGATAGATTTGGGCATGCTGGCGGCATTCTGTTTGAACCAGGAACTGTGGGAATTGGATCTACATAACCGCCCCCAACTGTCAGATTAACAGGCTTGATAGCGAACAAATTTGCTCCCATTGCAATCATGAAGCTGATAAATAATAATTTCTTCATAGTAACTAAATGTTTAAATTCATATTGCACCTTCTTTTCATTATGATAATTAGGTGTTAACTTGTCGGTGCAAAGTTAAATCTTTTAATTCAAACAAAAAAGGAAATAACAAACGCGAATTTGACCAAAATTTGACCAAACCCATTCGTCTGAATATCAAATATTTATAGGATATTCTGTGCTAATTTGACTAAAAATTGACTTTCGTACTATGCCATCAAACAACCTTTTTTCGCAAAATCAACCAATGTGATTCATTCTTTCTGTTAGGTCTTTCAACTTACCGTCACAGCCAAACAGTTTCCTGAGGGCGCTTTTACCTAAACGGGTGACATATGCAGGATCATATTCAAACATATGGCTAATATCAATAGGTTTGACACCAAGATGCAACAATACACAAATTCTGTACTCCTGCAATTTTAAATCGTGGCGACGGTCTGATACATAGAGATAGAAAGATGACATTCTGTTTATGACTAACTTGTTCAATTCAAACCATTCTTCTTCAGTAAGTCCAATTCCTTTAATAGCTTTGGACTGGAGCAACACGTAAATTGGAGATTGTTCGATAGGTTCTAATGCTTTATTGTCTTTCTCCACTTTTTCTTTAAGTGATGAAAATTCGCTAAGCAACTTTTCAAACTCTTTCTCCCGAACTTTAATATACTGGTTAAGTTCATCTTCCTGAGAACGTATATGCAGGACTTCTGCTTGAGCAATATTAAGGCTTTGTACAACCTTAATATATTCCTCTATTACAGCTTTTCGTTTCTTTCTCCAATTATTTATGAGGATTGCAAAAACAATTAACATGCATAATAGAATGGTACAAAGTAATAGCACTTTACTCTTTTCTCGGTATGCTTTTTCGTTTGCTTCCTTAGCATCTCGTTGGTAAACACTATAATCATAGAGAGTCTTAATTCGTCCCACTTCGCTTATTGCCATCTTTGAATAGACTGAGTCATTCATGTCATAGCTATATAATGCATATTTTAACGCAGAGTCTATCTGGTTTGTTTGTACATACAGCTCTGCAAGTCCATGGGCAGCTGCATTCTGACAGTTAAAATCATAACCCTCAGTAAGTGTTTTGCGAAACAGTATCTCGGCGGAATCATGTTTGCAAACCGCTAAATAATACATGCCTTTCAAATAGTAAAACACTTCACGCCCTTTTTCTACATTTCCCAAAGAATCAACGAGTCCTGACTTGCCTTCATATAAAGAGATATACTCAGCAGCCTTGTTATATTGCTTTAACTGAAGTAATGAAGGCACAACGGCCATGGCCCCGCCTGCAGCAAGCCATAAACTTTTATGTTTCAAGGAGATGAAGTAAGCTTCATTATATACTGCAACCACAGAGTCAGGTTGATTTCGCTTTATGTAGACACCCATTTTATGCAGGCAAGATCTGATTAGAGCTATTGTGTCCTTACATGCTAATGCTTTATCAATAGAGTGATTGATACTAGAAAGTTGATAAGAAGTAAGATTTTGCAGATAAAAGATATCTGCCATTTGAGAATAAACTCTGCATAGTAAGGCATTATGCACGCTATCTGAACTCAGTGTGTCGGCCCGGTCGATGGCGTTCTGCCAGGCCTGCAAGGCCTCGGGAGCCTGGCCTTGGTCGCGGTAGGCGCAGCCTAGGAGGTAGTGGGCGCGGACTTGCTCATTGCGGGAGCCGTGGCGGTCGAAGAAGTCGGCGGCCTCAAGCAGGAGGGTGTCGGAGGGCATCTGGGCATAGGCACGGTTGAGCGAGTCGGCCTCGTCGAGGAGGGCGCGCATCCGGCTGCGCTGGCCGCTGTAGCAGGCGGTGAGCAGCAACAAAATGGTTAAGGCGACCGAGCCTTGCGCTTTCATGCTGGCAAAGTTACGAAAAAAGATGCGTACATGCAAATAATGGAACAAAAAAAGTAGGCTCACCCTTGATGGATGAGCCTACTCGGTTGTTATCTCTGAATTGTTTGTTGCAAAGGACTTACTTCACGGCCTTCTGCAGGGCGTCGACGATGTTCTTGATGTCGGCGTCGTTGGGGTCGATCTCCTGCAGCTTCAGGGCCGACCGGAGGGCGGCGGCGTTGTCCTTGTTCTTCACGCTGTAGCGCATCAGGTAGGAGTAGGCGTCCCAGAGGCGCTTCTTGTCGGTCTCGTCCTGCTCGGTGCGGGCGGTGACGAGCTCGATGAGGCGCTCGAAGTGGGGCTTGGCCAAGCCGGTGAGCTCGGTGTCCATCGAGGCGTTCAGTCGGCCACGCTGCCAGAGGGCATACTCCTCAGCATCGGCAAACTTGGTGACGAGGTCGGCGTAGGTCTGGTCGGCCTGACGCATCATGTCGGCCTTGGCGTCGCCCTCGAGGTTGCGGGCATAGCTGCTCTGCAGCAGGGCCAGTCCGGCGTAGTCGGTGGCCGACACGTCGCCGTCGGCATTGAGGAACTTCTTGTAGCTCTCGATGGCGTTGGGGAAGTCCTTCAGGCCCTTGTAGGCGTCGCTGATCGACTTGTAGAGCTCGGCGTCGAGCGAGCGGTCCTCAGCGACCTCCATGGCCTTCTGGAACATGGCGATGGCTTCCTGATACTGCTCGTTGCCGTCGTAGGCCTTACCGTAGTTCTGATAGTCCATCTCGGAGAGCGTGACGCTGTCCTTGTCGCACTTGTTGAACAGCTCGTCGGCATAGCGCAGCGCGTCGGTGTACTTCTCGAGCTCGTTGCTGCACATCATGGCGATACGCGTCATGGTGGGGTTCAGCGGGTTCTTCTGCAGGCCGGTCTTGACGATGTCGAGGGCCTTGGTGTAGTCGCGTCCGTGGTAGTTGGACATGGCATACTCGATGAAGTCCATGCGGGTGAGGTCGTTCGTGGGCACCTTGGCAAAGGCCTCGTTGGCCTTCGAGTAGCGCAGCGAGATGTAGTTGATGTGGCCGATGAGTGCGTCGACGGGATAGTCGGGACGCTGCTGGCGCAGGTCCTCGAGCTTCTGCACGGCGCCTGCAGGGTCGATCTTGCGATAGACGGAGGCATACTTGCGATAGGCCGTGGGATCCTTGGCATCGACGTAGATGGCCTGCTCGTAGTTCAGTGCAGCGGCACCGCCGTCGTCGCCCATGGCCTCGACGTCGCCGAGGAGCACGTAGGCGGGAGCGCACTTGTTCTTGGCAGCTGCCAGGGCATACTTGGCGTAGGTGCGGGCGTTGGCCGTGTCCTCAGCCTCGTAGAAGGCGCGTCCGAAAGCGACGAGGTTCTCGGCGTTCTTCTTGTTCTTACTATAGTAAGCCTTCATCTGCTTGGCAAGGTCAGCGGGCTTGCTCTTGATCAGTGCTTTGACGGCGTCGACATCAGCCTTGGTGCCGTCTTGTGCCATGGCTGCCGTGCCGATACCCATCAGCAGGGCGCCCATCAGGAAATATTTCATCTGTTTCATAATTTTGGTTCTCCTCATTTTAGTGATTAGACATGTTGTTTTGTTCTCGTAAACTATTTATGCCCTCCCGGTTTTCTTGTACCTTTGACGTCGGACGTCCGGAAAGGTTTAATCGACCTATTTGATGACGACGTCGCGTACGGAGTATTCGGCCTGGGCGGGGAACAATCCGGCGTTGAAGAAGACGAGCTGTCCCTTGGGCAGGGTGGCGAAGTTGGCCAGTGCGCGTGCCGAGCCGCTGGAGCGCGGGTCGTCGCAGAGGGCATAGATGGTGCGGATGAAGGGGTAGTAGTTGTAGGCGATGTTCCACTGCGAGGGCTTGTAGCATGTCTCGCGGGTGGCTTCCTCGCCGCGTCCCACCTTCATGACGCGTATGTCGCGGTTGTAGACGAGGTTGGTCGTGTCGCGCTGGTCGTCGAGCCAGATGCTGCCGACGACGCCGATGGCGCCCTTGTTCTTCTCGACGTAGCTGACGACCTCGGCGCTGGTCATGGCTGCGCGCACGTTGCCGTCGGTCTTGATGGGCTTGCCTTGCATGATGGAGTCGACGACGTAGCGGAGCGTGGCCGACTTAGGATTGTCGAAGGCGACGCGGATGTCGCCCAGCTTCGATGTGGGGTAGAGTTCGCTCCACTTGGTCACCTCGCCGGTCATGATGCGTCGGAACATGTCGACGGTGATGAGCGTGTCGGGGTTCTGGCTGTTGACGATGAGTGCCAGTGCGTCGTAGGCCAGCGGGTAGGTGCGCACCCTGTATTTCATTTGGTTGAGAGTAGTTTCTTCGTCGGGGGTCAGTCGGCGTGTGGTGAACACGAGCCAGACTTCCTGGTTCATCAGCTTCTCGATGGCCTCCTGCTCGCTGATGTAGAGCGGATAGATGGAGTCGCGCTTGTTCTGCAGGTTGAAGATGTCGAGCACCTCGTCGGCGATGGGCTGCAGGCTCTCGTCGGCTGCGAAGTGGCGTGAGGTCTCTCGATAGGCTATATCAGCATCATTAGGCTTGTTCCCGCATGAGGGGAACAAGCCTAAAGTTGCGATAGCCAATCCAATAACGATGTTGTTGAATTGTGTTCTGTTCATACTGTGATGATTACTGGAGTCTGAAGGTGACAGGCACGGTGTACTTCACACGCACGGCCGAGCCGTTCTGCTTACCGGGGATCCACTTGGGCATGGACTTCAGCACGCGGATAGCCTCCTTGTCGAGTGAGGGGTCGACCGACTTGACGACTTTGACGTCGGTGATCGAACCGTCGCGCTCGACGACGAAGGTGGCGATGACGCGTCCCTGAATACCATTCTCCTCAGCGACCACGGGGTACTTGATGTTCTTCGAGAGGAACTGCATCAGTGCTGCGTCACCTCCGGGGAAGGAAGGCATCTGCTCGACAACCTCGAAGATCTTGGTCTCCTCGACTGCGGGCGGCACTTCGTCGACCACCTTCTCGTTGACTTTCAGCACATGCTCGGCCTCGTCGGAACCCTGATCGTAGTCGATGGCACCGATGGCGACGTCGCTCTGTGCGACTTCATCCTGTGTCTTGGTCACCTGCTCGGGGGCGTCGTCCTCCATCTCGTAGGCGGTGAACTTCTCAGAGTTCATGACCGTCTCCTCGGCGACGAGCTGCTCCTCGGGCTGCACTTCGTAGACAATCTCCTCTTCCTCCTGCTCCTCGGCCTCTTCCTCGATTTGCTCAAGGGTCACTTCGGTCTCGTGCTCGGAGGCGGCACGTGCAATGGCGTCCTGGACGGCTCCCACGCTGAGGAAGATGGCCACGATGGCAATCAGTCCTGCGATGAGTGCGAGCATGGCCCACAGGTTGCGCTTGCTGGTGTCGTGACGTAATGTGTAGGCGCCGTAAGCCTCGTTCTTTCCGTCGAAGACGAGGTCAATCCATTGTTGGTCTAACAGATCTATTTTTGCCATAGTTCTTTCGTTCGTTTAAATGGTTATTGAATGGCACCTGCACCTGTGAGAATCTCGCGGTCCTTGTCGTTGATCTGGTCGATCACGTACTTACCGATGCAGCAGATCTGCATCTCGTCGAGAATCGTCACGAGGTTGTCATACGATGAGTCGTCCATGGGCTTGATGTTGATGGACAGCGTGGGCACCATGTCGGTTTCCTCGAAGTCCTTCATCTGCTTGTCCACACGATCATACTTGGCTTTGTCAAGCTGATTGTTGGAGACAATGTCCACATGGCCTTTCTTGATCATGAGCATGGCACGGTTGTAGATCGAGTCGTTGATCTCGCGCATGGCCTTGGGCTGTGCGTCGAACCAGAGGTCGAGCTGAGTCTTGGCGTCCATCAGCACCTTGGTGGGACCGTGGCGGTGGTTCTTCAGTACGGTGCGGATGCCGTCCTTGCCCCACGTGGTCTCCTTGAGGAACTCGGGGTTGCCGAAGTCGTCCTTCTTGTCGACCATGTAGTAGTAGAGCTTGTCGTTGCCGGCCAGATAGATGGTGACGGTCAGCTCAGTCTTCGACTTATCCTTGTCTTCAGACGACAGGTTCTCGTCCTTGGCAGGCATGGTGAGGCTCATGGCCTGGGGCTTTGCCAGCGACGTACACAGCATGAAGAAGGTGATCAGAAGCATCATCATATCCACCATCGGCGTGAAGTCGACGCGGACATTCATCTTTTTCTGTTTGCTTTCTTTTCTCTTTGCCATAGTTATTCGTCTGATTTCTTATACTGAGTAAGCAACTTGTAACGGCTCTCGTTGATGTCCTGCAACTCATTGATTACCATCTTCACAGAGCTGTAAGGGGTCGTCTTGTCGGCCTTGATGCAGATGTCGAGCTTGTTGGCCACACCGGCCTTGTCGACATCGTCAAGTCCCTGATACCACTCCTTATAGCCATTCTTCATAGCTTTCACCCACAGCTGGAACTCGCTCATCTTGTCCTCGCGAGCCTCGATACTGTCGGTGGGGATTCCATTGGCCTTCAGAAGCTTCACCTGCTCCTCGTGGGTCTTGCCCAGGTATTCAGGATAGTTCTTCATGGGAATGCCAAGCTGTGTCTCGGCCAGGAAGGCCTTCTTCTGCTCGGCGCTCATTTCGACGCCACGCTCCTGGAGCATGGTCTTCAGCGCGTTCTCGAGCGTAGAAGTCTTGTCTGTTGCCAGCAGCACTCTGCCTTCGGGGTCGATAGTGATATCGAGCGTGGCAGACGCCGGCACTTTCGCCATGGTCTCCGATGAGGGCGTGACGACCTTGACCACCTCATTCTTCACGAAGTTTGCACTCAGCATGAAGAATGTCAGCAGCAGCACCATCACGTCTGACATCGGGGTCATGTCGATCCAGACGTCGTTTTTCTTAATTTTTATCTTACCCATAGTAGTAACTTTAGTTTAAAGGGTTCGACAAAATTAAGCCTCGTCCTGGTGTGTGGTGTTGTAGGTCTGAGCAAGTGAATAACCAATCTCGTCAAGTGCGAACGAAATCTTGTCGATACGGTTGGTGAAGAAGTTGTAGGAGACAACGGCCAGCCATGACGTACCGATACCGAAGGCCGTGTTGATCAGAGCCTCAGAGATACCAGCCGACAGCTCGACGGAGTCACCGCCACCACCCTGTGCCAGGGCCTGGAACGACTTGATCATACCAACCACAGTACCGAGCAGACCGGTCAGCGTACCCAGCGTAACGATTGTGGCGATGATGGGGAGGTTCATGGTCAGCGTGGGCATCTCGACGGCGATAGCCTCTTCGTGGGCAGCCTGGATGCGGGCGATCTTCACTTCCTTCTTCACACCCTGTGTGGCGTCAGCCTCCTTGTAGGCGTTGACAGTAGCGCGGACGACGTTGGCCACGCTTCCACCCTGTGCGTCGCAATCCTTGAGAGCCTGGTCGAAGTTGAGACCCTTGAGGTCAGCCTTGATCTTGGCGAGGAACTTGGCGAGCTTCTCCTTACCGATGCACTTCGAGAGTGCGATGACGCGCTCGATGGCCATGAAGATGACGGTGAGTAGCAGGGTGTGGATCACAGGCACGATGACACCGCCCTTGTAGATCGTACCCCAGATGTTGGCGGGGCTTCCGTTGGGGTCGCCGCCCTCGAAGTTGGAGGCCTGACCGAAGTTGAGGAAGAAGTTGCAGAATGCGATGATGGCGCAGATGACGATCACCCAAATTGCATCTTTGATACCGATGCTGCTGGTCTTCTTGACAGCAGCTGCTTTTTGATTAGTTGCCATAATTTTTGAATTTTGTTTTTAAGTTATTAAAAAGTTAATGATTAAGTTTGTAGTCTCACTTTTCGCGGCACACGCCTTTCCAGCCGCGGCCACACCAAGAGGCTGCCGGACGAGCCGACTGCCATTTTGACCTCGCAAAGATAGCAAATAAATGCGGACTACGGCAGGGATTAACGACTTTTAACTCGTATTTTTATGTTTTTATCCTACGCCGCGCTTCTTTTTGTTGCTTTTTGTGGTCGTTTTATTTCAGTTTTGCTAATGCTTCGCCGATGCGCCGCATGGCCTCGCGGATGTTGTCGTCGCTCGTGGCGTAGCTCATGCGGAAACACTGCGGGTCGCCAAAGGCGTCGCCGCCGACGGTGGCCACGTGGCCTACTTCGAGCAGATACATGGCCAGGTCGGTGGAGTTCTGGATCAGTCGGTCGCCGCAGCGCTTGCCGTAGAACGACGCGCACTTGGGGAAGAGGTAGAAGGCGCCCTGCGGCACGTTGACCTCCAGTCCGGGAATCTCGCGGGCCAGGCTGACGATGAGGTCGCGGCGGCGCTCGAAGGCCTGGCGCATCTGCTCGACGCACTCCTGGCTCTGCGTGTAGGCGAACTCGGCGGCTTTCTGGCTGACGGAGCAGGGGCCGCTGGTGTACTGGCCCTGGAGCTTGTTGCAGCCCTTGACGATCCATTCGGGTGCGGCGATGTAGCCGATGCGCCAGCCCGTCATGGCATAGGCCTTGGAGACGCCGTTGACGATGATGGAGCGCTCCTTCATGCCGGGGAACTGGGCAATCGACTCGTGGCGCCCGACGTAGTTGATGTGCTCATAGATCTCGTCGGCCAGCACGTAGAGGTCGTCGTGGCGCAGGATGACATCGGCCAGTGCGCGCAACTCCTCCTTATTATATACAGAGCCGGTGGGGTTGGAGGGCGAGCAGAGGATGATGAGGCGGGTCTTCGGGGTGATGGCGGCCTCGAGCTGCTCGGGCGTCATCTTGAAGTCCTGCTCGAAGGTGGCCTCGACGATGACGGGCTCGCCGCCGGCCAGCAGGGCCATCTGGGGGTAGCTGACCCAGTAGGGTGCGGGGATGATGACCTCGTCGCCGGGGTTGACGAGCGCCATGACGGTGTTGCAGACGCTCTGCTTGGCGCCGTTCGAGACAAGGATCTCGCTGACGGCGTAGTCTAGCCCGTTCTCGCGGCGCAGCTTGTCGGCGATGGCGCGTCGCAGCTCGGGATAGCCGGGCACGGGCGAATAGCGTGAGTAGTTCTGGTCGATGGCCTGCTTGGCGGCCTCCTTAATGTGGTCGGGGGTGTTGAAGTCTGGCTCGCCGACGCTCATGTTGATGACGTCGATGCCCTGTGCTTTCATCTCAGAGCTTTTCTGTGACATGGCCAGTGTGGCCGAAGGTGCCAGTCGTTGCAGGCGGTTTGACAGTTGTGGCATATTCTTTTTCTATTGGATTAAGGTTTTTATAGATTCGGTGTGCAAAGTTAGGCATTTATTTTGAGAAAACCCAATAATCGTCTCACATTTTTTCCTCATCGACGTCTTTGAATGTCGATGGGAAATGGTTCGTGATTGCGAAAAATCAAGACAAACGGCGGGCGGTCCGCAAAGAAGTGCCGCTTTTCGGGCAAAAAAGCGGCACTTCTCTGCTCGAGAAGCACCGCTTTTTGCATCATGAAGGGCCGTTTCTTTTCCGGCGGTCTTATAATGCGCTGAAAATCATTCGGTTGTGGTTTGTGAGTTGTGGATTTAGAATTTATTTTACAAACCAAGGATCTCTTACAGGTGTAGCCAGTGGCCCATGCGCTGCTGTTTGGTCTGCAGGTAGCGCAGGTTATACTGGTTGGGCGTCACCTCGATGGGCACGTTCTCGACGATCTCCAGCCCGTAGGCCTCCAGTCCGACGCGCTTGACGGGGTTGTTGGTCATCAGTCGCATCTTGTGGACGCCGAGGTGGCGCAGCATCTGGGCGCCGCAGCCGTAGTCGCGCTCGTCGGGCTTGAATCCGAGGTGGAGGTTGGCGTCGACGGTGTCGTAGCCCTGCTCCTGCAGCTTGTAGGCGCGGATCTTGTTCATCAGTCCGATGCCGCGGCCCTCCTGCTGCATGTAGATGATGACGCCGCGGCCCTCCGCCTCGACCATCTGCATGGCGCGGTGCAGCTGCTCGCCGCAGTCGCAGCGCTGCGAGCCGAGGATGTCGCCCGTCATACATGAAGAATGTACGCGCACGAGGAGCGGCTCGTCCTCCTGCCAAGTGCCCTTGATGAGGGCCATGTGCTCCAGTCCGTTCGACTTCTGGCGGAAGGGGATGAGGCGGAAGTGGCCGTACTCGGTGGGCATGTCGACCTCCTCGCCGACCTCGATGAGCGACTCCTGCTGCAGGCGGTAGGCGATGAGGTCCTTGATGGTGATGATCTTCAGGCCGTGCTTATGGGCAAAGACCTGCAACTCAGGCATGCGGGCCATCGTGCCGTCGTCGTTCATGATCTCCATCAGGGCGCCGGCGGGGTAGAGGCCGGCCAGCCGGCAGAGGTCGACGGCGGCCTCGGTGTGGCCCGAGCGGCGCAGCACGCCGTGCTCCTGGGCGTAGAGGGGGTTGATGTGGCCGGGTCGGCCGAAGGTCTTGGGCGTCGAGGCGGGGTCGGCCAGGGCGCGTATGGTGGCGGCGCGGTCGTGGGCGGAGACGCCCGTGGTGCAGCCCTCGAGCTTGTCGACGGTGACGGTGAAGGGGGTGCCGAGCATCGACGTGTTGTCCTCCACCTGGTGGGGCAGGTCGAGCTCCTGTGCACGGCTGATGGTGATGGGCACGCAGAGTACGCCGCGGGCCTCCTTGAGCATGAAGTTGACCATCTCGGGCGTGATCATCTCGGCGGCGCAGATCAGGTCGCCCTCGTTCTCGCGGTCCTCGTCGTCGACGACGATGACAAACCGTCCGGCGCGGAAGTCGTCCAGCGCCTCGTCGATGGTATTCAGTTTCAGTGGTTCCATATCTGTTGTTCGTTATTGTTCTGATTCTTTCGCTTCGGCCTCGCGGGCCAGGTCGGCGATGAAGGGCATCTGCTCCGCGTCGTCCAGCGTGACGGGGGCCGGCGGAGCTATCTCGGCGATGCGCCTGACGACGAGATCGCTGGTCTCCACGACCTTGTTCAGGTCCTTGTGCAGGCGCAGGCGGAAGCGGCACATTCGCAGGTAGAAGAACAGTCCGACGGGCAGCACCAGGCCTGTGATGACGTTCAGCCACTTGCGGCGGAAGGGGCGCGTGTGGGCGTGGGTGGCCATGACGGGATAGCTGTTCATGAGGCTGATGAGCTGGTGGTCCTTCGTGTTGCTGAGGTCGTCGATGGTCTGCTCCAGCTTCTCGGCTATCTGCTCGATGGTCTGGTCGTCGCCCGGGTGGAAGAACACCTTGATGGGGTTAGGCGGCGTGAGCAGACGGTGCTCGGCGTTGTAGTGGCGGATGTCCTCGGTGATGTGCAGCAGCCGGTAGGAGTCGAGGGCGTAGACGGGGTCGTCGATGATGACCTCCTTGCGCGTGATGTTGCGCTTCATCCTCAGGCCGAACATGCGCATGAAGAGCAGCCGGTAGGCATCGATGTTGAAGACGGTCGAGTCGTTGTTGGCCTTGTAGGTGAAGAAGACGGCCAGCGGCGCCAGCACGACGGTTGAGATGGACTTGCCGAACCATACGGTCCAGTTGTCGTCGCGGGCCATGCGCATGCCGGAGTTCTCGAAGATGTAGTAGACGATGAAGACGATGACCGAGATGATGACGGGCACGCCCAGTCCGCCCTTGCGGATGATGGCGCCCAGGGGCGCTCCGATGAAGAAGAAGATGATGCAGGAGAGGGCCAGCGTGTACTTGCCGATGGCCTCGATGAGGTGGGTGCGCTCGTTGCGGTGCAGGAACTTGGCGTAGTCGGCCTTCATCGCCAGGTCGCTGAGCGCGTTCTGGGCCTGGCGTGCGGCACTCTTCGTGACGTCGCGCCGCTCGTCGCCGCTCATCTTGTCGAAGAGCGAGTCGAGCACCGGCACGTCGGCCGCCGTCAGGGCCTCCAGCCTCGTGGAGTCGCTCGCCGAGAGGGCAGGGGGCGCCATGGCATAAGTGAGGGCCTCGCGGTAGAACTGTCGCCCGATGGAGTCGTTGGCCAGGCGGATGGAGTCGAGGTCGTGCAGGATCTGCGCGTTCGACTTGGCCTTGGCGCTGCTGGCGATGCCGCTGGCGTCGGCCAGGTTGAAGCCGCCGTCGAAGTCGAGCAGGATCTGCTTGTGGGTGAACGTCTCGCGGCGGTAGGGCACCTCGGCCGCATTGCCCAGGTCCTGCGACCGCATGTTCTCGAACCACTCGCCGCTCCACAGCGTCAGCAGCAGGTGCTTCTTCTCAGCCGTCGACTGCAGCATGCCCGAGTCGGCCAGGATGATGGCCTGGTCCTCGTAGGAGCCCGACTGGCGGTAGATCATCACGCCGTAGAGCTTGCCCGTGTCCATGTCCTTCTTCTGGACGTAGAGGTTGGTGTTGGGCAGCCCGTCGTAGAAGATGCCCTCGGGAATCTCCAGCTCGGGGCTCTTCTGCTTCATCGACAGCAGCAGCTGGGCGAACGACTTGTTGGCCTCGGGGCCGATGACGTCCTGGAAGTAGAACGACACGCCGGCGACGACGACGACGAGCACGATGAGCGAGCGCATGCACTTCATCAGCGAGATGCCGGCCGCCTTGATGGCGGTCAGCTCCGAGCTCTCGCCCAAGTTGCCGAAGGTGATGAGCGACGACAGGAGAATGGCCAGGGGGAAGGCCTGCGGGATGAGCATCAGGCCCATATACCAGAAGAACTGGGCGAGCACGTCGAGCGTCAGGCCCTTGCCGATGAGCTCGTCGACGTAGCGCCACAGGAATTGCATCATCAGCACAAACTGGCAGATGAAGAACGTCCCGACGAACAGCAGCCCGAACTGCTTCGCGATGAAGATATCTAATTTCTTGATCCGAAACATAAATGCGGGTGCAAAGGTACAAAAAAAAGGGAAAAGTGAAGAGTGAAAAGTGATAAAAAAGGAAAAGTGAAGAGTGAAAAGTGAAAAAAAGGGAAAAGTGAAGAGTGAAAAGTGATAAAAAGGGAAAAGTGAAGAGTGAAAAGTGAAAAATTTGCTACCGCACACCCTTCTGGCAGCATGCGGTAGCAAATTTTTCACTTTTCACTCTTCACTCTTCACTTATCACTCATCATTCATCACTTCTCACAGTCCGCTCGACTGGTGCAGGCGCTCCAGGTTGCCGTCCCACAGCCCGTGCAGGTCGTCGATGTCGTCGGCCGGAGCATAGTCGACCACGCAAAGGCAGATCTCCTCAGTCAGCTCGCTGCGGCCGATGCGCATCTCCCAGTAAGCCTCAGGGTCCTCCTCGTCGACCCACCGCAGCTTGATGTGGCTGTTCTTCTCGCGCTCGACGATGTTGGCACTCAGCGAGTGGTGCTCGCCATAGGGGTCGCCCCAGGTCAGGCTGATGACGCCGTCTTCCTCGACCACGCGGTCGGCAATCCATCGCTCCAGCCCATGGTCAGTGCTGATCAGGCTCCACAGGATGTCAGGCTTTCGTGCTGACAAAGGATATTCAAGGTCTAATCTTTGCTTTTGCATGTCTATGTCGGTTAGTTCTACTTTCTGTTATTGGTAACAACTTTTCGGGGACAAAAGTACGAATAAAAAGCGATAATCAAGTCGGAAATGTCAAGTTTTTTAGTTCCTTTTTGATAAAAAATGTTAAGCCAGCGATTTTTCTTTCCTCCGATTCATTGTTCTTAAAACTTTTTTGCTACCTTTGCACCCGCTTAACAGACAAGCATGTTGGCGGGATAGCTCAGCTGGTTAGAGCGCATGATTCATAATCATGAGGTCATCAGTTCAATCCTGATTCCCGCTACTAAAGAAATCCGGCAAGTTGCTCTTCATTGCAACTTGCCGGTTTTCTCTTTTCAGGGGAATTCTTTTTTAAGGGGGGAACTGTCCTCCCTCGACTTCCCGGTGCACGCTGGCTGGCGCCGTCATTCCCGGCCCAGGATGATGTTGACGAGCTTGGTCACGTCGGCTGTGGTCACGCGGCCGTCGCCGGTGACGTCGTAGTTGGTGTCTTCGCCTGTCTTCTTGTAGAACACGGTGATGGTAGGAATGGACTTATTGAACTCTTCTGCCGGCAGGACGAACTTGTATGAGCCGTCAGTCTGGAGCTGCACCTCGAAGTCGCTGCTTTCGCCTTCGCCCTGATAGATGGAGCGTTCATTGTCACAAAGCACCAGCCCCAGCTCATAGCCCTCCTGAGGCTGGAAGGTGAAGGTGAGGGGCGTGCCTGTCTTGATGTCATAGATCCTACTCATCTGGTCGGCAGTTGCGGTCATGCTATAGGTCTCACCGTCAGTGCTAGTGAAGGAGACGCTCGTCGTGCCGCCCTTCGTCGAGAACAGTGGCATGTCAATCTTCTTCATCTCATACTTTGCTTCGACGAGGAGGTTCTCGGTCACGTTCGCGAGATGCAATTCCTTTTCGTTCTCCCCGTCGACGAGGTCAGCGGTGCGGTCGACGCCATTGATGTAGAGGTGAACGTCAAAGATGCTTTCATTCATATTATAAGGTTTGATGACGACGTCGCTACCCTTCGCGAACTGGCACACACGCGATTCATTGCCGAAGTCGCTGATGGCGCCATCCGTGAACAACAGGTACTGGTCACTGGAAGGCACAAGGGCTGCCGTCAGCTTCTCGTCACCAAAGATGATGAAGACCATGTTCGACGTCTGAGTCAGTGGTGCATGTGTATAGACGGTCATGTCGGAGCCTTCGGTCACCGTGAAGTTGGCGGTCTCGTCCACGTTGTTGACGAAGATTTTCGAGACGCTGTAGGCCATCGGCACGCGGAGCTGCAGGCTTCCCGTCTTCTTCATGACGAAGGTCAGTTCGCCTGTCTCCGCATCGACGGTGCCCATCTGGGTCTCGCCGTTCATCCAGGCCTGCACAGCTGCTGAGGCGTCGCTGCTGACGACCGTCACCATCTCCTCGTCGGCGGCCATCGGCTCCTCCTTGATGTTGCCGAATGCCTTCCAGTGGGCAGCCTTCCTGTAGGCGGCCAGCGAGCCTCGTGGCACGATGAGGGTCATGCCGCGCACGTGGGCGTCGTCCGGTCCGAAGCACTCCTCGGCCAGGTCGGCAATGGGCTCGGTCCAGGGCGCATAGACCACGAGCGTGCTCCGGGTGTTATGGAACACCCAGCGCCCGATGGCTTCAGTGCGCGAGGGCAGTAAGAGCGTGTCGAGATTCATGCAGTCGGCAAAGGCCATGTCGGTCACTATCTCCTGTTCTATCTTGCAGGATGTGGAAGAATCGTAGGTATAGAACGCACGGTCGTCAGCCACGAATATGGCGTTCTTCATGTCCAGATAATGGACTTTGTAGCCGGATGACGGTGTGGCCGGATCCGTGCCGCCGCCCATCCACTTGCGGATCAGTGTCCAGTCGTCGCTGTTCACGCCCGTGGGGATCGTCGGGCTGTTTCCTACGAGCAGGATGCGAGTCCAAGACTGCTGTCTCGCCTCGTCGGCATACGTTGTCACCCACGTGGTTATCCTTCCGCCTGTTGAATTAGCATTAAAAGAGAGGTCTACTTCTGGTTTTACTTCTGGTTCAAAATCATACTTTGCTTCAACAACAGGTGATGTGGCCCAGTTGCCAGTTCTGGCAGCACCAGAACGTCTTACTCCATAGGTTCTTATCACCGTCGTCGTGTCAACGGTGATGGGCCCTGTGTACTTCTTGCCGCCCGCGAGCGGGTCAGAGCCGTCGGTGGTGTAGTAGATGTCAGTGCCCCAGGCATTGGCAATCTCGACCGTCTGAGCAGCCTCATACTTGCCGGCGGGCAATGAGAACGTGACGGGTGAGGGATACTCCTCAAACGTAGCACCAGAATTAAAGTATTTCCGGAAATAATCAGCGCGTCCGTATGGAATCTTCACGGTTATTGACGCGCTCCTTGTGAAACATTCGTCGCCCAGTGTGAAGTCCCAAAAATAAGGATTATCGTCAGGAAAAACCACGCGGGCAAGTTTGGGGCAATAGTAGAACGCTTGTTTGTCGATATTAACATACCAGTCGTCAGCCGGGAACACCACTTCCTCCAGCTCTTCGCATTGGTAAAACGCACTTTGATGGATTTCATCTAATCGGGTGCCGAAATCTATAGTCTTAAGCTTACGACACTGATAAAATGCACTTTGTCCGATCACGCCTACACCGCCTTCGAATATGACGGATTCAAGAGTCTGGTTATTAAAAAAACTCGCGTCGTACACCTCTGAAACCAGCTTTTTGAACGTCAGGTTCTTCAGGTTTGTAAAGGCATTACTCATATTGTTTCTGAAACTTGCTATTTCGCCCTCCACGGTGAGGTCGGTCAAGGTGCTGTTGGCTTCTGTCATGCTAATAATGTTGACCTTGTAAGTCCCGCCGTATGAGATCGTTGCCGGTATGGTCAGCGACGCGGAGGTACTTGGTATTTTGATGACAGCAGCAGTCGGAGAAGCGCTGCCTGATGAAAGGCTATAGGTCACCCCGTCGAGTGTGATGTCGTCTGCCTGCGCGCCTGTGGTGCACATGAAGGCCAGCATTGCGGCCAGTAATAATCGTAGATGTCGCATAGTTTTATTTGTTGTTGATGGTTTCTTTTTCGCTTGTGCATTTCCAGATCCCGGAAAGTGGCCGCAGTCACTTTCCGATGATCTTGTCCACCAGGCGCGTCACGTCGGTGATAGTGGTCTGGCCGTCGCCGTTGGCGTCGTACTCAGGTGCCTCGACGATGCCGCCCTTGAAGATGTCCTCCGTCCAGCCGGCGTCGATGTAGGCCTGGCGGGTGCCATAAGGCACGGTCAGCACACAGTCTGCAGAGATACTCCCAAAAGCATTTTCACCAAAGGCAACGGGGCTTTCTATGTGAGATACGACAGAAGTTAAATTTCGGCAACGAAGAAAGGCATTGGCGATTATCGATTTCACACTAGCAGGGATTTCTATTGACGTCATGGAATATTGACCGACGAACCCATAAAGCGAAGTCACGCCTTCGGGAATTATAGTGTTGCGGCAGCCAGTTTTCAATTCATTCGTGGCCGTAACTATAATTGCATTACAGCCATTACGGGAATCGTAAGTAGCGTTCTCGGGGTCAACTACTATTGATAACAGTCCAGAGAGGCCTGTAAGTGCCCCATTGTGGAAATTGATGAAGTTCACGTTCTTTGGTATGTAGAGCGCATTCAGCGTAAAGCAATCTGCAAAAGCCGAACGTTCTATTCGCTCCAAGCTCTCTGGCAATTTTATCTTCTTCATGTAGCTGCAATTTCCGAAGGCAAATACACCTATTTTTGTTAAGCCTTCTGGCAGCACAACAGACAAATACTTACAGCCACAGTATTTGTATATATCTGTGTATCAAAGCCTTCTAGGCAAAACGGTAGAAAAGTGACAAGGAAATATATAAGGATTGCGGAAAAGATCAAGATTTAACGTTTTTAACTTTTTAAAACCACAAAAAGTGTGACAGAGTGTAGATTATAATCTGTCATGATAACTTATATGGATACTTTAAACGATATGTGTATTGAAGTTTTTGGTTTCAAGAACAAATAATAATCGCTAAATTTTGCATTCCTTCGATATAGTCATCTTTAAATGTTTTTCAAAATGGCAATTCCCCATTGCCTTCCGTTTCGTCAGGTTCGGTACCCGAATCTTCCTCTGGGGTTTCTATTGCCGTGGTCTCTATCTCTTTCAACACATCATTTATCTGTGCCTGTTCTTCCTTAGAGATGCTTTCATCATAATCGCTGTCAAGTGCTTCGCCAGCCAAGAGAGCCTTGATCATCTCAACATACGAGAATTGCGCCTCTGCGGTGCCCTTGAACATGGTCACCGACACATCGCCGTTTTCGTTCTTCTTGAATACCAGTTTCATATCGCTTAATTGAACTTTTTTAGGTTATACTTCTTTACTCTTTTCTTGATTGATGCCTTGCCACCGTCGGTCTGGTCTGCTATAAGGTCCAGCACCTTCTCTTTCCCAATTTGACCTTCTAACGAGGCTGACCGGATTGTGATTTTCTTCCCGTCGTTCCTGCAGAGCACAATGGTCTGTGCATCTGCCATCATTGGAATGGTAGCATTGTGGCTTACCAATATCACTTGTTTCCTGTACTTTACCTTTTTTATGGTCTGCACTAGCGCCTCATTGATATACTTCACAGCCAGGTTGTCTTCCGGCTGATCAATGATGATAGGAGAATTGCCGCCATCATAGCCAAGTATCAAATCCAGCAGGATAGCCGACTTCCAGCCGGGACTCATCTCGTAGAAATTCCGACCGTCCGAAGACACAATCTTATATGAGGTATGGTCGTTTTTCCGCAGGTATTCATAGATATAGTCGCCTAATTCCCTATATGAACTCACCCTCGGACGCTGTTTGAACTTTGTCTGGTACATATTCTCCGGCATTACATCGTCCATATTCCTGAAGTGGTGGTTCAGATACTTGTTCAGCACCTCCATCAGTACTTCTTCGTTAAACTTGAACGTGTTTTCTATGTACAGCGTGTGCCCAGTGGCTTTCACCTCCTTGGTGGTAAACGACCTATTCATCTCCGTCAGTTTCACTTTCTGGTCAGCAAAACTGCGGCTGTATTTCACGTAGTCACGGAGATAACGTATCAGTTTCCTGCGGTTTTGCAAGTTACTCTGGTTCTGTCCCTGCCTTCTTTGCAGTTCTTCGTCCTTCTCATCCTTGCGCGTCGCTATAAGTGCGGCCACATTCTCAAATAGCTCAGCACCCTTTCTAGCCTTGGCGAGTTCCTTCAGTATAGTCTCTACTTCCTTGCTAATATTTCCTGTAAACGGATTCTCGTTTACAAACTTTTCTAGTCCCACCAGTTCTTCAACATCGGTATTATACTCTTCCTCCGGATAGGCGCATTTCTCCTCTTCATCATCCTTGGGCATCAATGGCTGGAAGATGTTTCCCTCCACTTTACCTTTCATAATCAGTTTGCCGGGATGTGGAATGTCCTTCAGCCAACGCTCTATCTTCTCAATGTTTTCCACGCAGAGTAGCATCTCGTCCACTATGCGTTTTAGGTCTGCCAGCGTTTTGCTGATTTGTCGCTTCACGTTGTCATCGCTCGGAAATGCTTTCTTCAGGATGGGAATCTCGTCTATCGAGGCCTCATCATTCCTGTTCACTAAATCTGCTATAAAGTTCTGGTGAATGTAGTAGGGGTGAATTTCCGATGGGTTCTTTACGTCTATGTTCTCCACTTTGAACTTCGCATATTCCGAATGTTGCAAATCCTGTTCAAAGAACTTGTTCACCGAATCCACAAACAGCGTTTTGCCCGACGACGAGCCACCTATCACCACATTGAGTCCTTCTGTCAGCTCTACGTCAATGTCTATCAGCTCGTTTGACAACTTCACCTTACCTATGTGGTCGCATTGTATCTGTGGCTTCTCCTTCTGGTAAAACAGTCTCGAACTTTCTGAGAGTGACAGCCTCACACCGTCGTATGTCGGTTCAGCCATCATCCACGTAGGCACAAAAGGCGAAGCCTCACATGATTTCGGTTCCGGGTAGCGGCTGGGAACATAGTTGTCCGAGCAGGTCAGCAGGTTCACAAACTCCGCTATGCCCAGTTTGGCAAAATACTCTCGTGTAGCTTCCAGTCCCTTGTCTTCACGCGCAGTAAAGCCGTCAAACTGGTTGTAGTAAATACTGCGGCTGATGGCGTTATCCACCTGTTCACCCTCATGCAGCGAGTAGTTGAACTGTCCGTGCCTTTGCCCTGCGTGTGGCAGCAGCATAAACTCAAATGGATCGAAGGCATTGATTACCTTCTGTATGTCGGGTATCGACTGGTCAGTTTTACATGGCAGTTTGTTTGTGTACAGTTTGTCCAAGATGTCGTTCAGCGCTTTAATATTCTCCTCTGTCACATCCAGGTTGAAATAAATGTGGCAGTGGAATGCCTCTACGTCATCATGGTTCTTGATATGCAGTTCTGCACCCAACAGCAGATTCACCCCGATTGCCTTAGCAGCCAGGTATGCATCCTTGTTGATGGTGTTGTGGTCGGTGAAGCTTATCAGGAACGGTTCGTCACCGTTGTATTCCTTAATCTTCCTCACCAGCGTCGCAACATCATAGTCCGTCGAACGGTTGTTCGCATCGGGATAGGTGTGGATATGTAAATCTATATACACTGGCTGCATGGTTTTAGCCTCCTTTCTCTATTCGTTACAACCTTTAAACTCATCCTCAAAGTATGGAATTGCCCCATACTTACCTTCCAAATAGTTCTTCTCGTAGTTGCTATCTGTCCTAGGCTTTGCCCCATTGTCCAGCGTTATACTCATCATCGGTGTAAGTTTCGTAGAATATTTCGTTTTTGCCGTCTTTTCTACAAAAATCACCTGATCCCGTCTCAGCAGTTTCTTCGACAGCATATTGGTATCGTGAGTCGTAAAAATCAGCTGGGCTCCGTGAGGGTTCGTTTCTGCACAGTTAAAAAGTCTTACAATACGTCGCGACAGCAGCGGGTGCAACTGTGCATCCAATTCATCCACAAACAGCGATTTCCCTTGCCGTAAGGTGTCAACAATAGGCCCGGCAAGATTAAACAGTTTCCTCGTGCCGTCCGACTCTCTTTCATCTATGTCAAAGTCCACCACCCCCACTACTTCACCATCTACATTTATTTTACTGTGCTTTGCATAGGCAACAATGGGCGGGTGTTCTTTCAGCGAGGCCACTATTTCCGCTGGCAGTCCTTTGGGCAACATTTTTTCGTCAATGAACTCTTGTTCGGTGGTCACTTCGCGGAAGCCCACATCCATACCACTGATAAAGTCCAGAATCTCATCCTTGTAGTCTGTCCTGGTATGCAGCATCTCCTTTGTGTAGCGTGAGAAGTCGCTGTCGCGCAAACCGGAAATCACATTGGGCTTGGTTCTGAACCACTCTATCACCCTTTTCGATATTTCCCCACCCAGCTGTGCCGCAAGCGAGATGAAAAGTCTATTGTTATTCAGGGGGATGGTTCCTTCTTTTATGGCCAGCCCTTCTGGATAGTTCTGTTCGTCTATCTCTATCATATCGGGAGTCCGCCTCATAAGCGTTTTCAGTGATCGCTTGGGAAATTTCGCTATCAGCCATTCCTCTTCTATCCGTTGCGCGGTATAGCTGAATCCGTAAGTAAACTTGTCGGTGCCGTCCACAAATGACATTTCAAATCTCGTTGGCCTCGCATCCTTGTCCGAAAGCAGAAAGGCATCATACGGTAGTGTTTCGTTATCGTTCAGCCTCACTGAATGAATAATGATACCCCGCATCCTGCCAACGGCCTTGAATACGTTCGACTTACCGCTGGAGTTGGCTCCATAAAAAGCCTTGGCGTTAAGCACACGAGTGCTTGCAACAACGGTGAAGCCTTTGTTGTCCAAATCTTTGATGCCCGTATCAGCCTCAAATGACAGTTTGATCTCTTCGTCTATCGAGCGGTAATTCTCCGCGGTAAAGCTCGTTATCATAACTCAATTTTGTGATTTTTGCTCATTTTTGGCTGCAAATATACGAATATAATTTATAATAATAGTCTATTTTGAGAAAAACTTTCAGTTTGCGTCATTTTGTCAGAAAACAAGATGTCAGCCTGACAGTGTCAGTCACAACCAAGAAAAAAATGCGCAAATTTTGAATTATGCGAAATATCAGCTAATTACAGGTTTAAAAACAAAAAAAGAATGCTAAATATTTGAGGTTTTTGCTCAAAAATATAAGATTTGGCACATTTGTTGTATTTGATAACGGTGGCGGTCCACGTTCCTGAGCATCGAAACCACCCGCTGGAGTAAAGCTCTGCTGTACTGTTCAGACAACAGGAACTAAATCCAATTACACAATGGCAGATTTCAGTGAGGAAACAAAACTTGCTGTCTGGAAGAAAGCACTAACAGTCGTTAACAATGACCCTGCTGTGTGGCGTAAAGACCAGTGTGGTGCCTGGATTGGTTGGAAATACTATGGTGACAGAACCAGTCAATATGGATGGGAGATTGATCACATTACTCCCGTTTCCAAGGGTGGTTCTGATAACCTGTCTAACCTTCGACCACTTCAGTGGAAGAACAATGCCTCCAGACAAGACGACCGTTTGTGCTGCAAAATCACTTCTCGGGGGGACCATAACGTAGAGAAGTAATCGCCAAACGGTTGGCATGGTATGCAACGCCTAAAGTGCTCCGTAGCGGAATCGGAAGGCCACCGCATTGTTTTTCACAATTCAACCCCAACTGTTATGAGGAAAGAAATACATATCGTTTCTAATCCAAGCAGAGGAGGTTGGGATGCGAAAAGACCGAACGCAGACAGGGCTTCAAAGCACTTTGACACGAAAAAAGAAGCAATGGAGTGGAGTCGCGATCTAGCAAAGAGGGAAGGACTAGAACTTATTCCTCATGGCACAGATGGTAAGATTCAAAATCCCAACAGCTATGGAAATGACCCATGTCCACCCAAGGACAACAGGCATTAAGCGTTGCTCTTCTTGGAGATAGCAGGCCTCTGAAACGGCCTGCTATTTTTATTCTTTCTAAGTGCTAAGTGTTAGCTTTTTTGCGCTCAATGCTCTTCAAAAGCGATTTCTTAATCAAAACTTCACTGGAGAAAAAGCCATCAATAATTCCTGGCTTCAAACACTCTTTAGCTTCTGCCAGTTCTTCTTCTGTCAAATCTTCGACAGTGAGCCCCCAGGGTTTTAGTTTTTTGTTTATTCTTTCGATGATAGTCATATTACTTCTTTATTCTAATTGAATTTCCTTGTTTGATTAATTCCTTCGCATCTTTCAAGTGTGGTTCCAGTTCTTCCGAAGGAACAAAATAAACACCTGGCTTAGTAGCTTTAGGAAAGCGATTGAAATAAGGGTCGGTAGAAACCACCCATCTCAGTTCCGCCATTTTGGGAAAGTTTGGCATTGCATCCCATAATTCAAACAGTCTGGACTTCGTAGTAATAGTAACGCCACGTTTACCAGTTTTCAGGCGAGATACACAGATGATGTGCTGCTGAACCCTCTTGTCACTATCCTGCTCCTCTTTTGTGGTACGATGAATTACAGACAGATTACGGTTAAACTTTCGGTTTATCTCTTGCATCTTTGAGATGAAGAGTTTGCCATGTGGTGCCGTATCCTGCATCTGGTTACTCATGATGTAGTAGTGTATCATCTCGTGGATGATCGTGTCTTCCACTACATCTTCTGGTAAATCCATCACTGTACTAATTTTGAACACGAATCCATAGTAATGCCAAGTATCATCTGGATTTTTCTCTCGCTGGAAGAATACTGCACCGAGAAATGACTTGGCATTACTGAGTTTGAAGGGAAGTGGTTTTAACTTCCCCTCAAACATCAGATTGTTGTATTCGTCAAACTTCTGTTTGATATATTCAAGCGTTGCTCTCATTCTCTGATACCTGTTCTATACTGGCCAAATAATCTACGTAGTTTTGTAACAGTTCTGTGTCTTCAGGAGTAAGCTTCTTCTCCAATACCATGTCAAGGTGATACACAATGTTCCAGACTCCAGCAGATTGGTCCGTTACATCCTGTCCTTCATTGAACTCGGTATATACCACGTCTTGCTGCTCAAACGGACGGCACACCATTTCGTAGGAGTCATCTTCTTTTAATTTAACAATGGCTTGGCTTCCGCTCATATCCATAGAGGTGCGCAAATGCAAATACTTATAACCTTTCACTTCAAACGGGAAAACATAATCATTTACCGTGGTCAGGTCATAGTATTTGTTGGGGTCTGTTCCTTCTACCAGAATGAATTTTCCCATCAAGTCTTTTTCCAAGAACATATTAGCAGTTGCTGGCTTGATTTGGCGCCATTCTTCTTTCTTGTAGTCAAGAATGATGTCGAAGAAGTACTCCTTCTTAATGGTCAACGACAAGACCTCCTCCCTCGGATAATTACCCAGTGTCTCAAGAGCAATTTGCTTCTTTGCTTTACGGAATTTCTTGTTACCATTGACAGTAAATATACCAGCATTCATATTCTGAGGTGTAGTGAGCACAGGCCAGAAGAATTCAGTTCCTCGCCATCCCAAATCCTTAGAACCATTTTGTTTGAGCAGTACAAGTACTGGACGATCGATTGCATTCTTCTTGTCTATTTTAATTTCACCACCAGCCTCAGGAGCATCAATGAATCGTCCTCGTTTATCAAAGATGTTTTCACGTTCACGGCTCAAATTACGATCACCTCTAACTGTGACAAGAACCATGCCGTCTGTGTCATAGGTAAGGTGTTCAAGTGGCGTTACCATGTCATTGATGTCCCATTCTAACCCAATATTATTGTATTCTGTGGCGTAAGTATATGATTCACGGATAAGTGAAAGGATTTCCACCACATCATTATAATGAACAAGATAGAACCCATCCTCATTTGCTTTCTTTCCTTCTACGGCATGTTGGAGAATTTCCTCTATCTTCTTCGTCAGCTTATTGTTCTCTGTCGGTTCGATTGTCTGGAACCCCACAGGATAGGTGCGCTGATATGGTTTCAATACCTTGGTGTTTGCCGGTGTGTACTTATTCTGAGCACTTGGGCTGATACGTTTATCATATCCAATGACCATACTTGTAAAGTCATCTGTCTGAACTGTATCACGATGTGCCTTCAAATATTGGTAGAGATAATCGTCAAACACATTCATCGTCTTTAGCACATCATAGATGTCTGGAGTCGTAAAGAAACGGGTACAAGCCATATCTTCCTTATCACGGGCACCGTACATACGAGCGTGCTGAAGCACTGTATCCATCTGGAATTTTTTGGGGTCACGTCCATAGAAGAAGCAAAGCATGTTGTCTATAGTGATTCCTCGGTCAAGAATAGAACCGCCAATGAAGAAATTCAATGCCTGTTCCAAACGGAGTTGTCCTTTGTCATTAAGCATGGTAGCAACCTTGCCAGGTTCTTCCGAATTCACCACATTAATAGTGTAGTCGTTATACTCCAGAATGCGCTTCACCTCTGCTTCCACTTCTGCAAATGTCGGGAACTTCTCATGGATAAGACCTTGCCTATTGCCCAATTCATTGCTGAGTTTTAGGCTCTCGTATGCATCAGATTCAAGGTCAAGGATGTGGAGGTCTGAGTTCGCCTTATGCAGAAACGCTTGCTTGATATCTTCAATGATTTCTGTTATCAATTCTTCTTGCCAAGCATGCTTGTGCTTGTTGATTTCGCAGTGAATCAAGCAACTGGAATAATATTTCTTGTTGCTTTTCTTCTTTGTCTGAATGGTACGAACAGCAGCAGCAAACAAGTAACTTACTACGGCAAAATTCAGAGAGTCGAGATTTTCCGAATGAGCGCGGGATTCCAAATAGAACTCGTTTCGAGCAGACAAAATGTCGATACATACTTGGTCGACTGGCTGGTACAAGCAACCGTACATGTTAGCTGGATGGAAAATTCCCTCATCGTCAATTTCACCTTCTTGGCTATCAACATAGTATTGTTTTCCACCAATGTACTTATCGTGTATGGGAACCAGCCCCGTATAACGAGGCAACCATGGGGAAGCCTCTTGACCATCACGCAACTGTACTGTCCCATCGGGTTGCAGATATAATGAGTATGGTGTGGCGGTAATCTGCATGTAGCGGCAGAAAGCAGGCAGAGTAACAAATTTTTCTATATGCTCAGCAATGCGTAAAAGCGATAATTCACCCTTACGCTGATAATATGCGCGACTGGCAAAGTCTGCCTCGTCATCACATACCAAGACCTTCTTCCTACGAAGCACCTCACTATTCTCAAATAATTCAATGAGGTCTTTCAGGTTGGTATTCTCTTTCTTACAGACAATGATGAACTTGTTTGCAGGGTCATTGAGCTGGTAATCACTAAGCCCACCTCGTTTATAGAGGTCAAGAATGTCATAGATGTATATGATAACTTTCTGACCGTAGGTACCATCATCTTTGAAGAAACGGAAATCCTTGTTCAGGCGTTCGATGGTCTGCTTGGTCAACGTATTGGTTCCCTTTGTCATCACCACTGCAACATCTATGCCACGGTCAAAGCACAGTCCCATGATGCTAAGGAACGTGTCTGTCTTACCGCATTGCACTTTTCCAAGCAACAGGCATGGCTGGGTGGCATTTTCACCTTCCATCATCAGTTGGTCGGTCATTTCGCGCACAACCTTTTCCTTTTCAGGTGTCATGAACTTATTGTGTGCAGCCATTGTGCCAAAGACATATTCGTCTTCGTTCACGTTTTGAGCGGCTTCCAGCCTGGCTTTCTCTGCCAGCATTTCTGCATTAGGCTCTTGTCCGAAACTCCTTAATTGAGCTTCAAAGGCAAGATATGCGTCAAGATTGTCAAAATGCATAGTCGTAAGTTATTTGTTAATAATTTTTGGTTACAAATTCAAAGAATGGGTTGCTGTCAATGTCATCGTTCTCCGTGTATGTGGGATTGTTGATAACAAATGCCTTGCGATAAAGAGAAAGAGTAAATTCGCTATATCGTTCCTGCCGAATAACTTCATAGATGCCAGCCACAGGTCGGTTCAGCAGACCTGCCTCAATGAACATTGGTAATACACAATAGAGGGCATTAGGCAAAGATCGGTTTGAACCGTACTTGCTTGCCATCCGTTGTGTTATCAAAGTTGTGTTCACTTGTTGTTGCACATGGAAATACTTACCCATGATACTTAGAGTATCGAAACCAAAGGGATAAGCTGCACATATAACAGCTCCAAACAACAGCGGTCTGTCATGTTTGTTCTTCATTGCAGCCAATACTGCATCGGTATGTTCATGAAGATAGCCAAAGATTGGATTGCGAATGGTGAGTTTGTTGATTACCGACACCGCTTTCTTGATGCGGTTTTCTCCTTTGTATTCTGTTGCAGCTAGTTCACTGAAATATTCAGGTGAGGCATCATCCTGAAGAGCTGCGCATAAGGCAAGTTCCAGGATGTGAATCGGAATACGCTGATTGATACCTATAGTGATATACTCCATATTTTCAATTTTTATAGTTGTACGAAGGGCACCACAACTTCTGTGAAGCTGCAACCTCCATGAGTAATGAGTGAGACTCCAGAACGTTCAAACGCTCCGAAATCTCGAACTGCCAACCAGTTATCACGCTTTAGCAACTTCATGCTTTCTGATGCGCTGTCATAGAGTTTGCGCTGTTCGTCAGCATGATCATTATTATATATAAGGTGGCGTTTACCACGACTGCCATCTTTGTAGAGGAACACTTTTTCCACCTGTGTCAACGGACGTTGACCTGTAGCAGCAGTGCTACCGTGGTCGGAGGTGAGATAAATGGTAAAGCCCATGTTTTTCAGCACCTTCAGTTGTTCACAGAAACGAGGAGCCCATACATCTGTCAGTACGGCAAGGTCGCGCATATCTCGTGAAGCGTGCATCTTATGATCCATTTCTACTGTGACGTATGACAGACGGTTGACACCTTCATTGATTGCAAACTCTTCGTTATCATAGAGGTATTGCAGTTCATAGGATGACATACCCACCTGTTGCCAGAAATCCTTCCATAACCGACGTTCTGCCTCTGGTGATTGCTTGTAGTCCATCTGTGGACGGTCGC
>Ga0310695_10000611_pt1 | contig 91083 bp, 52 predicted proteins | sample RumenRJG_04DNA_FD_203882 | JGI IMG/M metagenome (GOLD analysis project Ga0310695, IMG submission 203882) | Bovine rumen microbial communities from Lethbridge, Alberta, Canada - RJG_04 (v2) (version 2) | ecosystem: Host-associated > Mammals > Digestive system > Stomach > Rumen | place: Canada...
CGGCTCTCTAGCGCTCGCCGCCTTTACCCGCCCCGGACCGACCTCGCCCGGACGCGCCCGGCATCGCCGCGGCCGTCTCTCCCCCCGACGCCGGCGTTCGCCTGCCGCGCGCCCCGCCATGGCTCCCGCCGACAGGCGGACCGCTTCGTGCGGGAATCCACGGAGCCATGCTCCGCCGGTCCCGGACCCTGACTCGGACGGTGCGGCGAAGTCGGAGCGGGCGTGGGCGCGCGGGGAGCATCCACGCCGCCGCCGCGATGCGGGATGCCGCGGGGAGGCGGTGCGGGCCGGGTAAAGGCGCCGACGGACAGGAGGCGCCGCACGGCCCGCAACGGCCCCCGCGGCGCCCGCAGGGCAAGGCGGCGCGGAGCGGACGCCGCGAAGCCTCAGCCCGCGGAGACGAGCCGCGACGGCCGCTCGGGAAGAAAAGCCCGGGGCAAAGCGACCGAAGGGAGCTTTGTCCCTTGGCCTGGGGCCGCGAATGCCGGGGGCACAGCGCGCCGGGGATGCCCGCGGGGATGGGATCGCGAGCGGGAGGAGGCGAAGGCGGGAGTTACCCCGCCGAGCCGACGAGCGCCGCGAGACCGCCGCGCGGGCGCCCCGGCGCGCGGCCCGGCATTCGCGGCCGCGCCACCGTAGCCCGAGCATGCCGGCGTATGGAGCGGGGGCTACACATGGATTGGAACCGCTCTAGGGCGGGTCCGGCGCTACTTCTTCGCGGGCGCGTCCGGGAGCAGGAGGCCGAAGGCCGCGAGGGTCTTGGCCTGCGTGTTCACGACGCCCTCGTCCATGCCGATCGCGAAGTGGCAGTCGGAGAAGGTGTAGAGCGACGCGCTGTCCGTCCGCGGCGCGGGGACGGCCGTCTCCTTCCAGTTGTAGCCGTCGCCCTTCTGCACCGGGCCCTCGCACTCGATGCCCGCCACGACGCCGCCCGGCGAGTAGCGGCTGTTGTGCAGCGGCGCGTGGATGCGCCGCCCGCCGAGGCCGGCCATCCAGACGATCGACATCGGGTTGCACCCGAGCGTGTTGTCGCAGTTGCGGACGATCCAGTCGCGGTATTTCGCGTCGCCCGTGACGGCCCACGCGTAGACGATCGGATGCAGCATGTTCTCGTAGGCGCCCGTGCCCCAGTTGATCGGCGCCCACGGGTGGCGGATGAACGGATACGCGGTGTTCTTCACGGAGTTGATGAGACCGTCCGCGTCCTTCACGATCGCGTTCTTCGCGGCGGCGCGCACGGCGGGGTCGGTCGCCTTCTCGGGCGCGCAGTGCACGTAGGCGAACGCGGCGGCGCGCAGGTCCCAGGCGTTGTCCTTCTGCGCCGGCGCGTTCGGGTCGCCCTTCCACGGCGTCTCGGCGACGAACGCCTCGTTGAACGCCGCCTCGCCCGTCGCGGCCAGCAGGTGCGCGGCGGCGTAGGAGCGGGCCGAGACCCAGTCGCTGCCGCGATTCTGCGAGGGATTGGCCTCCGCCCACTCCCACGCCTTGCGGGCGCGGGCGAGGAGGCCGTCGGCGGCGTTCCTCTTGCCGACCGAGCGCAGGATGCGCGCGCACTGCGCGGCGCAGCCGGCGAACTCGAACGACGCCTTCGCGCTCTTGGCGAACGCGTAGTCGCCGAGCGTGTCGAGCTCGACCGTCTGGAAGAAGTTCGGATCGCCGTTGGACTCCGTGCCGGCGCGCACGCCGCCGTCGGAGTCCTGCAGGCCGATCCAGAGCCGGAGCTCCCAGAGGGCTTCGTTCACGACGTCCGGGATGCCGTCGCCGCGCTCGTTCGGCGGCACGGGCATCTGGCCGTCGCGGAACTTGCGCGGCGCGACGTCGTAGGCGTCCAGAAGCGCCTGCGCCACGTCGAGGTGCGAGCGCGGGTTGTAGTCGCCCGCGTCGTGGTGGCCGCCCCGGACGTCGAGCTTCGCGGCGCCGGGCTCGGCCAGGCCCGGCAGGTCGCGGAGCGGCGTGCCGCGCCTGGCGGTCGTCGGGACGATGCCCTTGTCGTGGCACGAGACGCGGTTCCAGGGGAACCACGGCTCCTTGAGCTCGATGCCGCAGCGCTGCGCGACGACGCCCGTCGCCGCGACGGCGAACGCCTGCGCGTAGACGTCCGGCGCGATCCGGAAGTCGAAGCTGCGCCCGACGCCGGGGACGGCGACGTAGTAGCGCCCGGGCTTCGTCAGCTTCGTGAAGTCCATCTCCCAGACGTTCTCGCCCGAGAGGTCGCCCGGGCGCGCGTCCTTCTCGCCCCGGCGGTGCGTCTGCCGCGCCGTCCCGGAGAACGCCACGGCGTGCGTGGCGGCGTCGCGCACCTCGAAGGCCGGCGCCGACGGGAAGTCGAGCGCGCCCTTCGGCATCGTGCCGAGCCAGCGCCCGAGGCGCGCGAACTTGATCGCGTCGGGGAGGTAGCCGACCTGGTTCGCCTTGATCGAGTCCGAGAGGCTCGCGCGCTCGTCGAACGCCAGCTCCCCCTCCGCCGTCGCGCCGGACGCCATCGCGGCCGGCGCGACCGAGACGCGGACCTTGTCGCCGGTCTTGAGCGGCGTGCCGAGGTCGAGGAAAATGTCGTGCACGAGCAGCACGTGGAACGGCCAGTATTCGGGCTTGTAGAGGTCGATGCGCGTGCGGCGGCCGATCGACTGCACCGCCGCGGGCGCGCCGTTCACCGTCACCGTGTAGGTGGCGGGGCTGTCGCACGCGGGCGGCACGAGCCCCGCGCCGCACTCGAGCCGGACGATGCCGCCGCCGACGCTCCGGACGCCGCGCAGGCCGGCCGTGTCGCGCGCCTCCCGGGTCGGCGGCGGCAGCTCCGCCTTCGCGAACGGGCCGCCCGCCTGGAACGTGAACGAGGCGTCCGCGCGCCCGCCCGTCACCAGGAGGTTCTGCATCGACGGCGAGCCGTGCGCGACCACGGTGTATGTCGCGCCGTCCTTCATCGGCGAGGGCAGCTCGATCGCGACGGCGACGGCGCGCAGCGCGCCGTGCTTCGCGGGCTTGGGCGAGGAGTCGCCGGCGGGGAGCGGGAACTCGTCCGCCTGCGCGATCTTGCGCACGGACTTCGGCCGCGCGAACGTCGTGTAGGCGTAGGCCGGGTCCTTGTCGGAGAGGATGCGCCAGGCGTCCGACCGGTCGGCGGAGGCCGTCGTGGCCGCGCCGAGCACGACGCGGATCTCGGTGGGCGAGAGAGGCGCCGCCTCGCGCACGCCGTAGGCGCGCATCGCGGCGGGCTTCGAGTCGTCGGCGGGGCCGGCGGCCGGACGGGTTCCGGCGGGCGGCGGCGCGGCCGTCGCGGCGACGGCGGCGAGGAGGATCAGCGGAAGCAGGATGCGGTCTTTCATGATCGGGGTCCTTTCGCGTGGCGTTCGTTTGTTTGCGCCGGAGGGCGGCCCGGCGCGGGCCGAAGAGGCGGCTAGCGGCCGGCGGCGGCCTCGCGCACGCGCAGCACCGCGTAGAGCAGGGCGGCGCAGACGAGGATCACGCCGCCGAGCGCGGCGTCGTCCGCCGAAAGGTCGAGGAGCCCCTCGCCCTCGCGAAACGCATGGACGCAGTCCACGCTCCACATGAGCGCGGCGCCCCAGAGCGCCAGGGCGGTCGTGCCGAGCGCGCTAGCGGGGCGGCCCGCGCGTCGCGAGAGAAGGAACGCGGCCGAGACGAGAACCGCCGCGGCGATCGTCAGAAGCTCGCACATGGGACTAGGCCTCCTGGGCGCCGGGAGCGCGCCGTTCGAGGGCGGACGAGATGACCACCATCCCGACCCACACGACGGTGATGAGCAGGGCCATCGCGACGCCGAGCGTGGCGATCTCGTGGAGCATCTCGGCCGTGTTTCCGTCCCGCACCGCGGTGAGGAACGGATAGCGCCAGGTGATCTCGCCGTGCCAGACGTGCTCGACGGCGAGCAGGAAGCTGCCGCCGAAGAGCATCTTCTGCAGCCAGCCGAGACGGCGGACGAAGGGGTTGCGGCTCTTCGCGGCCTTGTCCTTGCAGGCGGACCTGGCGGCGGAGACGACGAGCGCTTGCGCGAGCGGAGCGGTGAAGCAGGCCATGGGGATGTCCCTCGGTTGGTGGAATGACGCTCTTGATTCTACCATGAAGGAAGGCCGGAGGTCAAACGAGCGAGCGGCGGCCGCCGCCGGCGAGCAGGAAGCCGGCGGCGAGGAGCGCGAGGCAGGCGGCGAGCCACGGCGCGAAGCGCTCCTCGCGGCGGACGCGGCGCTCGACCTCGACCGCCGTCTTCTCCAGCTCGTCGATCTTCGCGAGGGCGTCCTGCAGGGCGCCCTCGGTGCGGACGTTGAAGTAGAGCCCCCCCGTCTCGGTCGCGATGCGGCGCAACGCCCGTTCGTCGATCTCGCCGTAGCCGCGCGTGCGGACGCGTCGGCCGCGCGCGTCGATCGCCGGGAAGGGCACGGGGCCCGTCGTCCCCACGCCGATGGCGTAGACCTTGACCCCCCGCCGCTTCGCGAGCGCCGTCGCCTCGGCCGGCGTCGCGATGCCGTAGTTGTTCACGCCGTCGGAGAGCAGGATCGCGATCCGCGTCGCGACGTTCGTCGCCGCCGCCAGGCGCGCGCACGCCATCGCGAGGCCGTCGCCGATCGCCGTCTCCGCCTCGCCCTCCTCGACCGGCTCGCCGTCCGAGCCCGGCACCCGCGTCTCGGCGAGCACCGCGAGCAGCGCGTCGTGGTCGGCCGTGAGCGGGCAGCGCGTCGTCGCGAACCCGCCGAACGCGACGAGCCCGACGAGGTCGTCCGGCCGCGCGGCGACGAAGTCGCGGAACGTCTCCTTCACGACGTCGAGGCGGGTCCTGTCGGGCTCCTTCTCGGTCGAGAAGTCGAGCGCCATCATCGAGCCGGAGACGTCGATCGCCATCTCGATCGCGATCGCGTCCTTCGATTCCGACACGAGCGCGAACTCGGCGCGCGGGCGCGCGAGCGCGACGATTCCCGCGGCGAGACCCGCGAGGACGAGGATCGGCGGCAGCGCCGCGAGCCGCTGCCGCCAGGTCGGCCGCCGCGCGAGCCGCGCCGCGCCGGGAAACGGCGCCGCGCTCCCGCGCGTGCGCCGAAGCGCGCGCCACGCCGCGAAGGCGAGAGGAAGGAACAGGGCGAACGCCCACGGCCACGCGAAGCGGATCATTTCTCCGCCTCCTTCCGTGCGTTCCGCGTGTTCCGTGGTTGTTCCTCCGCGGCCCCGCGCTCCGGCTCCGCCTCGGCGGCGAGATAGTCGCGCGCGCGGTCGGCCGCCGCGCGCGAGCCGGCCTCGTCGGCGCGCGCGCCCGCGAACTTCACGAGGTCCGCGGCCTCGAGGAACGCCCCGAGGCGCGCGACGGTCGCCGCGTCGAACGCGGACGAGCGCCGCGCCTCGGCGAGGAACTCCTCGGTCGTGCGACGCGGCGCGCGGATGCCGTGGCGGCGCTCGACGTAGCGGCGGACGACGAGCGTGAGCTCGACGTAGAAGTCCTTGAAGCGCCCCTTCGCGGGGAGGTCGCGCGCGAGGAGCCGGTCGAGCTCGCGCAGCGCGCGCTCCTTCGGCGACATCCGCCGCACCTTGCGCGCGCGGCGCAGCGCGAGCGCGCCCCACGCGACGAGCGCGACGAGCGCCGCGCCCGCGAGCGCCCAAAGCGCCGCGCGCAGGATCGCGCGGGCGCCGGGTCCGATGCGCGCGGGGCGCAGCGCCGCGGCGGGGTCGCCCTCCGCGCGGAGGGCGGGGGCGGCGGGCAGGTCGAAGGGCTCCGTCGCGAACCACGAGGTGCGGCCGGCGCCGTCGTCCACCGTCACGGCGAACGGCTTCACGCGCCAGCGCGGCGCGCCGGGGCGCGGGACGAGCGAAAGGTGGATCGCGCCGTCCTCGTCGGCGTAGGAGCCCGCGAGGTCGAACCCCTCGAAGCGGCCGGCGAGGTCGCCGGGGAGCCGCGCCTCGCGCGGCGGCTCCGCCTCGGCGCGGACGACGGCCTCGCAGTCGCGCTCGGGCGAGACCTCGCCCGGGTCGACCGAGACGACGACCGCCGCGCCCTCGCCCTCGAAGCGACGCTCGAGCGGCGCGGCCCCGGCCGCGCCCGCGAGGAGGGCGGCGAGGACGAAGGCGGAGAGGAGGGCGGGGGCGCGTTGCATGGCGCGGAGTATAGCACACCGCCCCGCCGCGGTGAAGGGCGGCGCATTTCCTTGCAATCGCGCAGGCGTTTCCGTATACTCCGGCGCCATGGACGAGAAAGAGATCATCGACCCCGTCTTCTGCCTGCGCGGCCTCCAGGAGGCCGGCACGCTCGCGTGCGCGACACGCGCCTCCGACGGCTCCCCGCGCGTGCGCTTCGTCGCGGGCCTGCACTTCGAGCTCGACGCCGTCTACCTGCTCGCCTCGCGCGGGATGCCGTTCGCGCGCCAGCTCGTCGCCGATCCGCGCCTGCAGCTGCTCGGCACCGTGCGCAAGGGCGTCTACGTCCGGCTCACCGGCGAGGCCCACCCCGTCCCGGAGGACGAGCAGGTGCGCTGGCGCCTGAAGATCTTCCAGGAGCGCCCCTACTACCGCGAGCTCTACCCGCCCTACAAGCACGACGACTCGCTCGTCTTCGCGGTGCGCGACGGCTACTTCCAGTATCTCGACCTCGTCTCGATGCCGATCCAGCGCGTCTACGTCCCGTTCGGAAGCGGGACCGTCCCGTTCTCCGGATATCGGATCAACGAGAAGTGCGGCCGCTGCGGCTCCTGCCGCCCGGCCTGCCCCGAGAACTGCATCGAGACCGGCGACCCCGTCTTCCGCATCCGCCAGGAGAACTGCCTGCAGTGCGGCGCCTGCGCGGAGGCCTGCCCGCGAGGCGCCATCGAGCGCGTCGGCGACTGATTCCGTTTTGACACCGCGCGTCGCCGCGCATATAATCGGCGCCAATGAACGACGAAGAGAAATCGCCCGCCCCCCCGCCTCCCGCGGAGGGCTCCGCCGCGCCCCGCAGGGGCCGCGCGCTCTGCCTCTGCTCGGGCGGCCTCGACTCGCTGCTCGCGCTCTGCGTGCTGCGCGACCAGGGCGTGCACGCCGAGGCGATCCGCTTCACCTCCCCGTTCTTCGCGGATCCGCGCGAGGCGAAGCGCGCGTGCGAGGGGCTCGGCTTCCCGGTGCACCTCGTCGACTTCACCGCGGACATCCTCGCGCTGCTTGAGAACCCGCCCTCCGGCTTCGGCTCGTGCCTCAACCCGTGCATCGACTGCCACGCGCGGATGATCGCCCGCGCGTGGGCGTTCGCGCAGGAGAACGGCTTCGACTTCGTCGCGACCGGCGAGGTGCTCGGGCAGCGCCCGATGTCGCAGCAGCGCGGGCCGCTCAACCGCGTCCGCAACCTCTCCGGCGCCGGCGGCCGCCTCCTGCGCCCGCTCTGCGCGAAGCGGCTCGAGCCGACCGAGGCCGAGACGCTCGGGCTTGTCGACCGCGAGCGCCTGCTCGACCTGCAGGGGCGCAACCGCAAGCCGCAGATGGAGCTCGCGAAAAAGTTCGGCATCCGCGACTACCCCTCGCCCGCCGGCGGCTGCAAGCTCACCGAGCCGAACTACTGCCGGCGCCTCAAGAACCTGATGGCGCACGAGGGGCTCGGCGACGCGCGCCTGCTGGAGGCGTGCAACCACGGCCGCCACTTCCGGCTCCCGGGCGGGACGCTCGTCGTCCTCGGCCGCGACCGCGCCGACAACGAATACCTCCGCACCGCGATGCGCGGCGGCGACGCCGTCCTGCGCTCCGTGAACGTCCCGGGCCCGACCGCGCTCGCCGTCCGCCCCGCGGAGGAGGACCTCGCCGCCGCGCGCCGCCTCGTCGCCGCCTACTCCGACCACAAGGGCGTCGACACGGTCGTCGTGCGCGAGGCCCGCCCTGCCGCGCCCGCCGCCGACCACCCGCTCCCGCCCGGCCCGCGCGACGAGTTCGCCCCCTTCCTCCTCTAGCCCCGTCCCCGCCATGAACAAGACCTCCACCATGCGGATCGACCTCATCCCCGAGGTCTCCGACGTCCCGCTCTCCCGCGGACCGAAGGCGATCCGCATCCGCGCCGCCGGCGCGAAGCCCGCGCCGCCCCCCGCGCCGGCCGCTCAGGCCCCCGCGGCGGCCGCGCCCGCCCCGGCGCGGCCCGCCGGACTTCCCTCCGCCGCCACCCCCGCCGCCGCGCCCGCGACGCTCTCCGGCGCCGCCCCCGCCGCGCCCGAGGCGCAGGCCCCGGCCGACAGCTACGCCGCGCTCTTCCAGAACATCTACGACGCCGCCATCGTGACCGACCTGCACGGCCGCGTGCGCGACGTGAACCGCCGCGCCACGACCGCCTTCGGCTACACCCCCGCGCAGTTCTCCCACCTCACGATCGACCGCCTCGTCTCCGGCGCCGACACCGACCTGCTGCGCACGCTCTACGAGAACCTCCGCCGCGAGACCTACACGCTCATGCAGGCCGCCTGCACGCGCGCCGACGGCACGGCCTTCCCCGCCGAGGTCTCCGTCTCCCAGCTGCGCCTCTCCACGCCGCACCTGTGCTTCCTCGTGCGCGACGAGACCGTCCGCCGCCAGACCGACGAGATGCTCCGCACCGAGCACAACGCGCTGCAGAACGCCTCCGACGCGATCGTCGTCATCGACCTGCAGACCCGCATCGAATACGCCAACCCCGCCACGGGCCGCATCTGGGGCTTCTCCTCCGTCGACCTCGTCGGCCAGCCGCTCGGCGCGCTGCTGCTCAACGCCGCCGACGGCGCCGCCGTCATCGAGTCGCTCTCCGGCGAGAACTACGAGGCGACCGGCGTCGCCATCGCGCGCCGCGCCGACGGCGAGGCGTTCCGCATCGAGATCCACGCCTCCTGCAACCGCGACTCCGACGGCAACGTGATCGGCGCCGTCCTCTCCCTCTCCGACCTCACCGAGCGCGACCGCGGCCGCGTCGCCGAGCAGAACGCCGAGACGCTCCGCGCCGCCCTCGCGCGCCTCCACGACACCTACCACGCGCTCGGCAACGCCTTCGGCGACCTCGACGCGCAGCTCCAGGAGCTCGCCTCCTCCGCCGACCCCGCCACGGCCGCCAAGGCCGAGTCCGCGCTCGGCGTCGTCGCGGGCATCCGTTCGCTGAAGGCCGACGTCGAGGACGTCTTCCACACCGCCCTGGAGACCGCCCCCGAGGGCGGCGCGCCCGCATGAGCGCCGCGCCCCGCGGCGACTACGCCGAGGTCCACGGCTCGCCGGGCGCGCGCGTGCGCTTCCTCGGCTACTCGACGATCTACTGGCCGTTCCTGCTCGCGCTCTTCCTCGGCGGCTGGTTCCTCCAGGCCGCGCTCCCGGCGCCCGTCCCGCGCACCGCGGCCGGCGTCGCGCTCGGGCTGCTCGTCCTCGCCGCCTGGGCCGCCGCCGGCCCGTGCGCGCGCCGCTTCGACCGCATCCTCAAGGGCGCCCGCGGCGAGGAGGAGGCCGCGCGCGAGCTCGCGCTGCTGCCCGCCGGCTGGACGATCCTCCACGGCGTGCCGCGCGGCGGGTTCGACGCGATGGCGGGCGGCGGCGACTTCGACCACGTCGTCGTCGGGCCGCGCGCGGTCTTCGTCGTCGAGACGAAGAACTGGCGCGGGCCGGTCCGCGTCGACGAGCGCGGCGCCGTCACCGTCGCCGGCCTCTCGATCGCGCGCTCGCCCGTCGCCCAGGTCCGCCGCGAGGCGCGCGACCTGGCGCGCCTCCTGCGCGGCATCCTCCCCGACGGCCTCGCCGCGATCGGCGTCGTCTGCTTCGCGGGCGACTCGCTCGAGGGAGCCCGCGCGGACGTCGACGGCACCCCGCTCTGCAACCTCTCGGAGCTGCGCGCGCTCCTGCTCGCGCTCGACGCCGCCGCGCCCTCCGCGCTGCCCGCCGACGTCCGCGCCCGCGCCGTCGCCGCGCTCCTCGCCCGGGGCTAGGCGGGCCCGGCGCCCTTCTCGAGCAGCTCGCGCGCGTGCTTGCGCACGACGCTCGTGAGCTTTTCGCCGCCGAGCATGCGCGCGAGCTCGTCGACGCGCGCCTCGCCCTCGACCGGCGCGATGGAGGTGTAGGTCCGCTCGCCGCGGATCTCCTTGCGCACGACGAACTGCGCCGCCGCGCACGAGGCCACCTGCGGCAGGTGCGTGATGCACAGGATCTGCCGCGTCGCGCCCAGCGCCGCGAGCTTGCGCCCCACGACGCGCGCGATCTCGCCGCCGACGTTGGCGTCGATCTCGTCGAAGACGAGCACCGGGATCCGGTCGTGCGCCGCAAGGACGGTCTTGAGCGCCAGCATCACGCGCGAGATCTCGCCGCTCGACGCGATCTGCCGCAGCGGCCGCATCGGCTCGCCCGGGTTCGGCGCGAACCCGAACTCGACGGCGTCGAGCCCGCTCTCGCGCGGCTCGCCCGCCTCGACGCGCACCTCGAAGCCCGCCTTCGCCAGGCCGAGGTCGGCGAGCTCCTTCACGACGGCCTTCGCGAGCGAGCCCGCCGCCTTGCGCCGCTTCTCCGAAAGCGTCCGGCCCGCGGCGCGCACCGCCGCGTCGGCCTCGCGGATCTCCCTCTCGAGCGCGGCGAGCGCCTCGCCGCGGCCCTCGAGCTCCGCGAGCCGCGCCTTGGCGCGCGCGAGGAACGCGAGCACGTCCGGGATCGTCCGGCCGTATTTGTGCCGCAGCGTCTCGACCAGGGACATCCGCGCCTCGAGCTCGGCGAGGCGCTCGGGCGAGGCGTCGAGGCGCGAAAGCGTGGAGGAGACGTCGCGCGAAAGCTCGGAGAGACGCGCGGAGAGGCCGGTGAGCTCCTCGAGCCAGCCGGCGGCGTCCTTCGACGAAAGGTCGCGCATCTCCTCGAGCGCGCGGACCGCGGCGGCGACGGCGTCCACGGCGTTGCCGTCCGCGTCCGAGAGCGCGGCGCACGCGCCCGAGCCGAGCTCGAGGATCCGCGCGGCGTTCGTCGCGGCGGTGTATTCGTCGCGCAGCGCGTCGCCGTCGGCCTCGGGGTCGAGGGCCGCCTCCTCGATCTCGCGCACCTGGTAGCGCAGCAGGTCGATCTCGCGCTCGACGGCGCCCTCGTCGCCGCCCTGCAGCGCGGCCGCGCGCTCGCGCAGCGCCTTCCACGCGCCCCAGCGCCCCGCGTAGGCCTCGCGCGCGGCGGCGCAGGCGCCGAAGGAGTCGAGCGCGTCGAGCTGGAAGGCGGGATCGAGGAGCGACTGGTTGTCGTGCGGACCGTGGAAGTCGACGAGCCGCTCGCCGATGCGGCGCAGCGTCTGGACCGTGGCGGGGCCGCCGTTCACGAAGCAGCGGCCGGAGCCGCTGGCGGAGAGCGTGCGGCGCAGCAGCAGCGCGCCGTCCTCGCACGGGTCGAGGCCGGCCTCCTCGAGGACCGGCGCGATCGCCTCGAGCGCGGCGGGCGGGAGCGCGACCCGCGCCCGGACGTCCGCCTGCGGCGCGCCGGCGCGCACCTCGGAGCGGTCCGCGCGCCCGCCCGTGAGGAGGCCGATCGCGGAGAGCAGGACCGACTTGCCGGCGCCCGTCTCGCCGGTGACGGCGGAGAGGCCCGGTCCGAAGGCGATGTCGGCCTGCTCGACGACCGCGAGGTCGCGCACGGTGAGTTGCTCGATCATGCCGCGGATTATACCCCCCTCCCCGCTCGCCTGCAAGAACCGCAACGCCCCGCGCGCACGCCCTTGCGAAGCCCGAGGCGGTTCTGCTACAATCGCGGACATGACGGCACCCCGCCACGCCCTGCTTCTTCTCCTCGCCGGACTCTCGCTTCCCGCGGGCGCCCAGGGGCTGCGCATCTCCGGCCCTCCCGCGCCGACGCTTCCGCCGCGCTCGGGAGACACCGGCCCGCGCTACGCCATTCCCGGCGCGCCCGCGCCCGCGCCGAGGCCGCGCGCCCCCGTCGTCCGCACCGCGCCGGGCGCGCCCCGTCCGGCGGTCCGTCCGGCGCACGCCGTGCGCCACGGCCCCGTCTTCGGCGCGCCGTATTCGCCCTGGGTCTCGGGCGTCACCTACCATTCGGACGGCACGATCGGCGGCTACCACGTCGTCGCGCCCGCGGTCGAGGAGAACCCGTTCGCCATCTTCCCGCAGGGGCGCGCCGTCGCGCCCGTGCAGCCCGCGCCGCCCCCCGTCTTCGTCGAGACGCGCGAGGCGGTCGCGCTGCCGTCCTCCGCGGCCTGCGAGGCGCGCGAGCAGGCGGAGCTCGACGCGATCCTCGCCGACCCCTCGGTCGTGCGCCCGGAGATCGCCTGCACCGAGGAGGCGTTCCGGCGCGACGCGCTCGGGCTCGTCCGCTCGCAGTATCGCGCCGCGCCGCACGGGCTCGTCCCGACCTCCGAGATCGAGATCTCCGCCGCCGGCGTCGTTCGGCGCCGGCACCGCTCCGAGACGAACGCCTACCCCCAGCCGACCGACGCGCAGATCCTCGCCGCGTTCCGCGCGGGCGGGCGCTTCCTCGTCGTGCGCCGGCGCGACGTCTCCGTCACGTGCGGCATGTGCGAGGGCTCCGGCGCGGTCGTGCGCGAGCGCATCGCGAACCCCGCCACGGGCCTCGTCCGCCCCGTCACCGGCTCCTGCCCGCGCTGCGGCGGCAAGGGCCGCCGCACGCGCCCGATCGACTCCCTCTACACGCTTTTCACCGCCCAGCCAACCATCCAGCCAACCGCCAAGCCATGAGCACCCGCACCGAGATCGCCGCCCAGATCGACCACACCGTCCTCAATCCGACGAGCCCGCACGCGGCGTTCGCCGACGCCTGCGACTACGCGATCGCGAACCGCTGCGCGAGCGTGTGCATCTGCCCGTTCTTCGTGCGCGAGTGCGCCGAGCTGCTCCGCGGCTCGGGCGTCGCCGTCTGCACCGTGATCGGCTTTCCGCACGGCACGCACGCGACGGAGGCGAAGGTCGCCGAGGCGCGCATCGCGATGGCCGACGGCGCCGCGGAGCTCGACATGGTCGTCAACGTCTCCAAGTGCAAGGACGGCGACTGGGACTACGTCGAGCGCGACATCGCCGAGGTCTGCCACGCGGTCCACGAGGGCGGCCGTCTCCTCAAGGTCATCTTCGAGTGCTGCTTCCTCTCGGACGAGGAGAAGGTCCGCCTGTGCGAAATCTGCACGAAGGTCGGCGTCGACTTCGTGAAGACCTCCACCGGCTACGGCTCCGGCGGCGCGACCGTCGCCGACGTCGCGCTCATGAAGGCGCACGTCGGCCCGAAGGTCCGCATCAAGGCCGCCGGCGGCATCCACACGGCGGAGGAGCTCCTCGCCCTCCGCGCCGCGGGCGCCGACCGCTTCGGCTGCTCGCGCACCGAGTCCATCCTCGCCGGCCTCCCGGCGTAGCCGGGCGCCGGCCCGCCGCCCTACCGCGCCGTCCAGCGCGCGTAGTCGCCGCTCGGGAGCGGCAGGACGCCGGGCGCGCCCTCGAGGAGCATCTCGCCCGTCCCGATCGCGCCGCCGAGGCCCTCGAGCGCCTGTCCGAGCGCGTTGCCGAGCACCTGCGGGCCGCACCCCGGGGTGTGCGCCGAGAGGAGGACGAAGCGCGGCGTCTCCGAGAGCACGGCGCGCACGAGCGCGAGCGTCTCGACGAGGTCGCGCTCGATGACGTAGGTCGCGCCGTTGCTCCCGCGCCCGAACGAGGGCGGGTCGAGGATGACGCCCTCGTAGCGGCGCCCCCGGCGCGCCTCGCGGCGGAGGAAGGCGTGCGCGTCGTCGACGATCCAGCGGATCGTGGAGAGGCCGTTGAGCTTCGCGTTCTCGGCGGCCCAGTCGACCATGCCGCGCGAGGCGTCGAGGTGCGTCACGGCGGCGCCGGCGCGGGCGCAGGCGAGCGAGGAGCCGCCCGAGTAGGCGAAGAGGTTGAGGACGCGCGCGCCGGGCGCTCCCGCGAGCTCCTTCCGCAGCCACGCCCACTGCGCGCGCTGCTCGGGGAAGATGCCGAGGTGGCCGAAGTCGGTCGCCGAGAGGTGGAAGCGCGTGCCGTCCACGTCGATCGTCCAGTGGTCGGGGAGGCGGCCGCGGCCCTGCCAGCGGTTGCCCTCCTCGCGGTCGAAGCTCGCGTCGGCCTTCGCCCACTCCGCCTCCGGCAGCGCGGGGCGCCACACGGCCTGGGCGGCGGGGCGCGCGAGCGCGACGCGCCCGAAGCGCTCGAGCTTGCGCCCGGCGCCGCTGTCCAGCAGTTCGTATCCGTCGTCTCGTGCCATGTCGGGGATGTCTCCGGGCGGAGGGCCTACTTGAGGAAGATCTCGATCGTCGGCACGAGGACGCCTCCCGGCTGGACGTCCGGGAGGTAGAACGTCAGGCCGCCGGGCGGCGACGTGGGGTCGGTCTGCTCGCCGGGGCCGTTCTCGCTGAAGCGCACCTCGGAGCCGTCGTGCAGGAACTGCGCGTAGGCGACGCGGCGGCCGAGGTTCGGGCAGCGAAGCGTCACGTAGGGCCAGTCGAGGATGTGCAGGTAGAGCCGGTTCGTCCTCGCGTTGTAGGTGTAGAGGCACTTGGCCGGCTCGGGGAACGCCTCGGGCGCGGCGCCACATCCGTGGATCGAGCGGGCGTTGTATTTCATCCAGTCGGCGTAGACGCGGAGCCGGTCGGTCGCGCGCGGGTCGAACTCGCCGCGGGCGGTCGGGCCGACGTTGAGGATGTAGTTGCCGCCGCGGGCGACGGCCTGGATGAGGAGCTGCAGGCAGAGCTTCGGCGACTTCCACGAGCTCTCGTCGCGGTTGTAGCTCCAAGCGCCGGAGAAGGTGTGGCAGTTCTCCCAGCAGCGCGCGAGGCAGCTGCCGGAGATCGCCTGCGGGCCGCCGCGCGGCGCTTCGTCGAGCTGCTTCTGCTCGACGGTCATGAAGTCTCCCTCGCCCGGCAGGTCGAGGCGGTCGTTCACGAGCGTGTCGGGCGAGAGTTCGTGCACGAGGTCGAGCAGCTTCCGGCTCTCCCACGCGTCGCGCCCCTTGCCGGGGAAGCCCTTGTAGGTCGACTTCGGGTAGGAGAAGTCGAACCAGAGCACGTCGATCTTCCCGTACTGCGTCAAGAGTTCCGTCACCTGGTCGCGCATGAACTTGGCGTACTTGCGGACGTCGCGCCGCTTGTTCAGCTCCGGGGCGTCCTCGCGGTCGCGCAGCGGGTGGTGGATGTCGATCGGGTACTGCGGGTGGTCCCAGTCCTGAAGCGAGTAGTAGAGGCCGACGCGGAGCCCCTCGGCGCGGAAGGCGTCGACGATCGGGCGGAGCAGGTCGCGGCGCGCGGGCGTGTTCGGCGCCTTGAATTTCGTGAACTTCGTATCCCAGAGGCAGAAGCCGTCGTGGTGCTTCGTGGTGACGACGAAGTACTTCATCCCGGCCTCGCGGGCGAGGCGGGCCCAGGCGCGCGGGTCGAACTTGTCCGGGTCGAAACGCTCCGCGTAGCGGTGGTATTCGTCGTCGGGGATCTTCTCCGTCGAGCGGATCCACTCGTACTTGGCGGGCATCGCGTAGAGGCCCCAGTGCATGAAGAGGCCGAAGCGGGCCTGCTGGAACCAGGCGACGCGGTCCTCGAAGCGAATGGGGTGGCTGGTCGGTTTCTTCATGGTCGTCCGTTCCGTTCGGAACGCCGCTGAATCTAGTGGAACTGCTCCCGAAACGCAAGCGAAAACAAGGGGCTCATGCGCGGAGCGCGGCGGCGGTGGCGCCGGGGACGCCGGGGCGCGCGAGCTCGTCGGGCGAGCCCTGCGCGACGATGCGGCCGCCCGCGTCGCCGCCCTCGGGGCCGAGATCGACGAGAAGGTCCGCGGCGCGCATCACCTGCACGTTGTGCTCGATCGCGACGATCGTGTGGCCTTCGCGCACGAGCCGACGGAACACGCCGAGCAGCGTGTCGATGTCCCGGAAGTGCAGGCCCGTCGTCGGCTCGTCGAAGAGCAGCAGCGAGCCCTTCGCCTTCGGGCCGAGCTCCGCGAGGAAGCCGGCGAGCTTGAGGCGCTGCGCCTCGCCGCCGGAGAGCGTCGGGACGGGCTGGCCGAGCCGCAGGTAGCCGAGCCCGACGTCGGCGAGCGGGCGCAGGCGCGCGACGGCGGCGGGGTCGTCCGCGAAGGCGGCGAGCGCCTCGGTGACGGTGAGCTGCAGCGCGTCGGCGACGGAGAGGTCGCGTCCGAGGGCCGGACAGGGGAGCTTGATCGCGAGGATCTCCGGCCGGTAGCGCGTGCCGCCGCAGGCCTCGCAGGGCAGGTACACGTCGGAGAGGAACTGCATCTCGACGTGCTCGAAGCCCGACCCCTCGCACGCGGGGCAGCGCCCGAGGCCGTAGTTGAAGCTGAAGTCGCCGACGCCGACGCCGTGCGCCTTCGCGGCGGGCGTCGCGGCGAAGAGCGCGCGGATGGCGTCGAACGCCCCGACGTAGCTCGCGGGCGTGGAGCGCGCGCTCTTGCCGATCGGCGACTGGTCGACGAGCTCCACGCCGGCGAGCGCCCCGGCTCCTTCGACGCCGCGGCACGCGCCGGCCTCCGGCGCGGGGAGGCCGAGCGCGCGGCGGACGGCCGGGTAGAGCACGTCGCAGACGAGCGTCGACTTGCCCGAGCCCGAGACGCCCGTCACAACCGTGAACGCGCCGAGAGGGAAGGAGACGTCGATGCCCTTGAGGTTGTGCTCGGAGGCGCCGCGCAGAACCAATGCTGAATGCCGAATGCTGAATGCTGAATGGGCGCCGGCGCCTGCGGCGCGGCGCCGGCCGGTCGGCCGTGGCGGCGGCTCCGCCGCGAGAAGGAGTCCCGGGGAGTCCGGATTGGCCCCCTCCGTGAGGGGGCTCCCGAGCGAAGCGAAGGTGGGGGAGTCTTCCGTGCGGGAACGGGGCTTCGCGAACGCGCGCAGATACGGCGCGGAGACGGACGACCTGCTGCGGAGCAGCTCGGGGACGGACCCCTGGAAGACGACGGAGCCGCCGTTCTCGCCGGGGCCGGGGCCGAGCTCGACGACGCGGTCCGCGGCGAGGATGAGGGCGGGGTCGTGCTCGACGACGAGGATGGTGTTGCCGGCGTCGCGGAGGCGGCGCAGGATGCCGACGAGGCGGTCGATGTCGCGCGGGTGGAGACCGACGGAGGGCTCGTCGAGCACGAACAGCGTGCCGACGAGGTTCGAGCCGAGCGCAGTCGTGAGCGCGATGCGCTGCGCCTCGCCGCCGGAGAGCGTGCGTGCGGGGCGGTCGAGCGCGAGGTAGCCGGCGCCCGCCTCCTCGAGGCAGCGCAGGCGCGGCAGGACGCCGTCGAGCACGGCGATCGCGGCGTCGCCGCGCGGCGTGCCGGGCGCGGCCTCGGCGCGGACGGCCTCGAGGAACGCGCGGGCCTCCGACACCGTGAGCGCGTTGAGCGAGGGGACGGTGTGCGACGCGCCGCCGGCGACGAGCCGCCACGCGAGCGCGGCGGGGCGCAGGCGCGCGCCGCCGCATTCGGGGCACGGCGTGTATTCGCGGTAGCGCGAGAGCATCACGCGGACGTGGAGCTTGTAGGCGCGGCTCTCGAGCCAGCGGAAGAACTCCGCCACGCCGGGCCACAGGCCGCTCTCCCAGTCGTCCGTCTCGCCGTCCCAGACCCACCTGCGCCACTTCGCCGGGAGCTTCTCCCACGGCGTGTCGACCGGGCAGCCGATCGCCTTCGCGCGGCGGACGAGCAGGCGCTGTCCGTCGATGAAGGACTTGGTCTGGAAGGGCTTCACGCAGCCCTGCGCGATCGACTTGCGCGGCTCCGGGACGACGAGCGCCTCGGAGACGCCGATCACGCGCCCGAACCCGCGGCAGTGCGGGCACGCGCCGACGGGCGAGTTGAACGAGAAGAGGTTCGGCGACGGCTCCTCGAACGACTCGCCGCAGTCGGGGCACTCGAGCCGCGTGGAGTATCGGAGCGCCTCGCCCTCGGAGCGGTCCTCCGCGAGCGGCACGACGAGCGCCGCGCCGCGCCCGCGCGAGAAGGCCGTCTCGATCGCCTCGCAGAGGCGCGCGCGGCGCGCCTCCTCGACGCGGACCGCGTCGACGTCCACGCGGAACCGTCCGCCGCCGCCCGCGCGCACCCGCGTGAAGCCCTGCGACGAGAGGAGCGCGAGCGCGTCCTCCCGCGGGACGGACGCCGGGATCCCGACCTCGAACGCGACGATCGCGCGGCCTCCGCCGAGGCCGCGGCGGAGGAGGTCCTCGAAGACGGAGTCCGGCGTGGCGGGAACGATCTCGCGGCCGCAGCGCGGGCAGAAGAGGCGGGCGCGGGAGGCGAAGAGCTGCTTGACGTGGTCGTGCAGCTCGGTCATCGTTCCGACCGTGGAGCGCGAGTTGCGGACGGGGTTGCCCTGGCGGATGGCGATGGCGGGCGGGATGCCGTCGACCGAGTCGACGAGCGGCGGCGGGAGGCGGTCGAGGAACTGCCGCGCGTAGGGCGAGAACGTCTCGACGTATCGCCGCTGCCCCTCGGCGTAGACCGTGTCGAACACGAGCGACGACTTCCCGGACCCCGACACACCCGTCACGACCGTGATCTTCCCCGCGGGAATGTCCAGGTCGACGCCCCTTAGATTGTTCTGCCTCGCCCCTCGTATCCGTATCGCCCCTCCGTCCACCTTCTTCCCCCGCTTTTCTCTTTCGATTCCACCGTGCGTGATTTTCATCATCTCACCCTCTTTTCAAGCCGTTGTTTCTTCATCTTTCCCGGCCGTTTTCGTTACCCGTTTTCGCTTCGGTTCGCCCGTCTACGCGAGCCGCCGTTCACTCCATCGTGCCCGATCTCGCTCCTCCCGTTCGGCCCGCAATCGCCGGAGAAACCCCGCCACGGTCGCGCTCTCCGGCGCAGCGAACAGCTCCCGCAATCGCTTGCGCGCGCCGGGTAGCCGTTCTCGCAACGTTGGCCGAGCCTTCGCCTCGACCGCCGGCTCCGGTCCGAGCAGCAGCGATGCCGGAATCGGGTCGAAGAGGTCCTCCGCCTCGCGCGTCTCCCACGCGAGCCGGCGGTAGCCCGTGAGCGCGGCGTAATGAGGGAGCAGCTCCGGGCAGTTGTCGATGATCCAACCGCGGAGGCCCGCATTGCGTCCGACGATCTCGCCGTCCTCGTCGCGGATGAGCGAGCTGTCGACCGTCGCCTCCGCGTCGAGGAGCATCGAGCCGAGCTTGATCTTCTCCTCCACGCGACCTCGTCCGCGCGCCTTCTCGTACTGCTCCCGCACTTCGTCCCCCGTCGGCGCCTTCTTGAGCGAAAAGGCGCAGAGCCGACGACTCGGCGCGCCCTTGCGGCGCGGCCGATCGGCGAGCTGAGGCATCCCGGGCTCGCGTGGCGGGGTGCCGCACCCCGCCACGGCGCGCTCCAGCGTTCCGAACCACTCCTGCCACGCCAGATCGCGTTTCCTGCGGGCCGAGGCCCGGCGCTTCGCGGCGGCGGGCTGGTCGGAGAGCGCGAGCGCCTCGCGTTCGCGCTCCGCCTCGCGCCTTTCGCGCTCGGCAGCGAGCGAGCGCAGGACGCGGAGGTATGCGCGAGGCGAGGAGTCTCGCGCCTCGCGCAAGCGCGCCGCGCATTCACGGGCGAAGGAACGGTCGACGCCCGCACGGGAGCGGTAGGATCTTGTGCGAACAAACTGGAACCCCTTCGCGGCGAGGTTTGCGGTCATCGTGATGGCGACGAACGGGGTTGCGGCAGCAAGAAGACATAGCGAAATGCCGCCCCAGAACAGCGCGTTGTAGCCCGGAGAACCGATTTGGAAAGGGTATTGATCGTACGTGAGACGAGCAGGGGTCGACATGGCGAAAGCGAGGCAAGGTGGACAAACGCCGCAGATTCTACGCCCCAGGAGAGACAAAAGCAAGAAAAATCACGCACGGTGAAATCGAAAGACGGGGGGCGGAGAAGGCGGGGTCGGGCCGGGGCCGGGCTACTTCTTCAGCACGATGCAGAAGAGGATGACGAAATACTGGATCAGCGTGCCGGCGAGGACGAAGAGATGCCAGATCACGTGCATCCACTTCGTGCGCTTCATCGCGTAGAAGATCACGCCGAGCGAGTAGGCGACGCCGCCCATCGCGATCCAGAAGACCGGCCAGAAGCCCATCGCCTTCCAGAGCGGGTAGACCGCGATCAGGACCACCCAGCCCATCGCCAGGTAGGTCAGGTTGGAGAGCGCGACGTAGCGGTTGATGAAGAGGCACTGGAAGACGATGCCGACGATCGCCAGGCCCCACTCGATCCCGAAGATCGCCCAGGCCCAGCCCGGGCTGTAGACGCGGATCGCCGACAGGCAGAACGGCGTGTAGGAGCCCGCAATCAGCAGGTAGATCGAGCAGTGGTCGAAGTAGTTGAAGACGGCCTTCGTCTTCGGATGGTTGAGCGCATGGTAGAGCGTCGAGAAGAGGTAGAGCAGCACCATCGTCGCGCCGTAGATCGCGACCGAGACGATGTTCCACACGTCGCGGTAGGGGCGGACGCTTGCGAAGACGACGCCGACGACGAGGCACGCGACGGCGAGGAGCGCGCCGACGCCATGCGTGATCGCGTTGGCGATCTCCTCGCCGATCGTCTGCGGACGATCGGAGCATTCGGGGACGTAGGAGGAGTGGACGGGGTCTTCGTGTTCCATCGGAGGGGCCGCCCGCCGGCCGTGGCGCGCGGTCGGGCGGAAATCTACCATACACGTCCGTCGCGAGGCAAGCCGTTTGACTTTCGCGACCGGATGCCTATACTGACCCTCCTCGACCACGGAACCCCTTCCGCACGAACCATGCTCAAGCACCGCATCGCCACCGGCGTCTCCGTCTGCGCCGTCTGCTTCGGGATCCTGTTCTTCTTCCCGGCGTGGATGCACCTGTTCCTGCTGCTCGCCATCTTCGCCCTCGCGCAGCTGGAATGGTCGGACATGGTCCGGAGCTCCGGGCACTCCTACGAGTTCTGGGCCACGACCCTCTGCGGAGGCGCGTTCCTCCTCGCGACCGCGGCCGAATCGCCCCTCGCCCTCGACCGGATGGCGCACATCGCGTGGCTCCCCGATCCGACGGAGCCCGGCCGGATGGACCTCTCGGCCTTCCTTCTCGCGCTCACGCCCGCGCTGCTGCTCGCGATCGGCGTCCTGCGCCGCCGCACCGAGCGCGCGATGGAGACGTTCGCGCTGTCCTACGCGGGATTCTGGTACATCGCCGTCCTGCTCTCGTTCCTCGTCCGGCTCGCCTTCGAGTGGCCCGTCATCGAGGAGGGGCGCACGAACTACACCGGGCGCATCATGCTGCTCGTCTTCATCGTCCTCGTGAAGATGGCGGACATCGGCGCCTACACGTTCGGGCGCATCTGGGGCCGGCGCAAGCTCATCCCGGAGATCTCGCCGGCGAAGACCGTCGAGGGGCTCGCCGGCGGCTTCGTATTCTCGCTCGCCGCGGGCCTCGCCTTCTGGGCGGTCTTCCGCTGGGGCTTCGGCGACGGACACCTCGGCCAGCTCGAGTTCCCGCTCGTGCACGCGATCGCCCTGCCTCTTCTGCTCGCGACGACCGGCGTCCTGGGCGACCTGGCGGAGTCGCTCGTCAAGCGTTCGGTCGGCGTCAAGGACTCCTCCGCCCGCTTCCCCGGCATGGGCGGCATCCTCGACATCCTCGACTCGCTGCTCTTCTCGGCGCCGTTCATGTACGCCTACGTCGTCTGGTTCGTGCGCTAGGGCCGCGCGGCGAGAAGAACGTCGCCGGCGGGGTCGACGCCGGAGAGGTCGCGCGCGGCGAGCGCCGCGGGCGAGTCCGCGAAGGCCGGGTCGATCTCGACGCGGCGGAGCGGACGTCCGTCGGCGCCGAGCGGGACGGCGACGCCGGCGGCGCGGAGCCAGCGCGCCCACTTGCGCGAGAGGTCGGCGCGGCACGCGGCGGGCGACTTCTCGCCGTCGCGGTTCTTCACGGGGGCGTATTCCTCCTCGCGGTCGAACGCGAGGCAGACGGCCCTGCGGGCGTCCGCGAGGGCGTCGAAGACGAACTTCTCGAACTTGTAGGCGTTCGGCGCGTCGGGCTTGACGAGCGCGCCGGACGCGTCGACGAACGACACCTTCTTGTGCGCCAGATGGACGGGGAGCCCCGCGGCGGCCTCGCGCCGCAGGAACGGCACGGAGAAGACATGCAGCGCGGGCGAGCCCCACGCGAAGCGCAGGGAGCCGTCGGGCTCGAGCGCGCAGCGGTCCTCCTCGGAGAACTCGGTGTATTCGACGATCGCCGTGCGGCCGCCGCGCAGGACGGGCATCCCCATCTTCTCGGCGGCGCCGGTGCGGCGGCAGACCTTGAGCGTCCAGTCGGCGTCCTCGGAGACGTGGAGCCCGACGAACGCCGGGTCCGCGACGTCGACCATCGGGTTGTCGACCTGGAAGTAGCAGACGGATGCGATCCCGCGCGCCTCCATGTCGGCGAGCGCGCCGGAGCGCGCGAGCGCGGCGAGGACGCCGCCGTGGCCGTCGGGCGAGAGGAAGACGCGGTCCGGCGCCTCCAGGACGACGCGCCCCTCCGGGTCGAGCGCGGGCCACATCCCCTGCGAGAAGAAGAACACGTCCTTCTCCGCGAGGCCGAAGAAGCCGCGCGAGGCGAAGAAGGCGCGCGTGGCGGCGTCGTTCGCGGCGCTCGTCATCACGTAGAGCGGGACGGGCCGCCCGTAGCGGCGCCCGCGCGCGAGCAGCTTGCGGGCGTGGAAGAAGAAGAGCGGCTCGTCCGAGACCGGGCCGACGGGGCAGCAGCCCTTCGGCCCGTCGAAGCCGAGGCGCGATCCCTGCCCGCCCGCGACGAGCAGCGCCGCGACGCGCCCCGCGCGCAGCTCCTCCTCGCCGCGCGCGACGGCCGCCGCGCGGGCGTCGCCCGCGAGCTCGACGACGGGCGCGGGCTCCATCGGAGCGGAAGCCGCGGCGCCGGGTGCGCCGGCCGCGCGGCCGAGGACGCCGCGCAGCTCCGCGACGGCGGACCAGTCGATCACGTCAACCTGCGCGAGCAGGCGCGCTCGGGCGGCTTCGTCGAGCCGGTCCCAGAACGCGAGGACGTGCGACTGGCCGGCGTCGGAGAGGAGGCGCTGGGCTTCGGGAAGGGTCATGCCAGCTCGAACGTCGCGGAGACGGGATAGTGGTCGGAGGGGAAGCGGCCGTTGGGACGCAGCGTGCGGTCGATCTCGGACGCGACGGGGCGGACGCCGCCGCCCGCGTAGAGGATGTAGTCGATGCGGTTGTCGTTCGTCCATCCCTCCCAGGCATGGTAGGTGCGCGCGTCGCGCTCGCCGGGATGGACCTCGCGCCAGGCGTCGCGCAGCGGCAGCGGCGCCGCGGGGAGGGCGGCCAGATACGGGACCGGCTCGCCGACGAGGTGCAGGATCGGCCACGAGCGCTCGTAGGCGTTGAAGTCGCCCGTGAGGAAGACGGGCTCGCCGGGCCGGGTGCGCTCCGCGAGGAGACGGTCCGCGACCGCGGCCTGCAGCAGCATCGTGTGCTCGAAGATGTGGTCGAAGTGCGTGTTGGCGAAGAGGACGGTGCGGCCCGTGCGCGCGCCGCCGGCGAACTCGTGGAAGCGCGCCCACGTCATCGCCCGCGTGCACTGCGAGTCCCACGACCTCGAGTCCGGCACATCCGGCGTCTCGGAGAGCCACAGCGTGCCCTGCGCGTCCGGGTCGGGCTCCCAGCGGTCGCGGCGGTAGAGGATCGGCGCGCCCTCGCCGACGTCGGGCTTCGCCTCGCGCGAGCGGCCGAGCATGCCGTAGGCGGGGGCGAGGCCGCGCGCGAGGTCGCCGGCCTGGTCGCAGTCGGGCTCCTCGGGGCGCCACTGCACCTCCTGCGCGCCGATGAAGTCGTAGCCGCCGGCGGCCATGAGCGCGATGCAGTCGTCGCGCCGCTCCCTCCAGGCGTCGGGCGTGCCGCGCTCGCACGTCCCCGTGCGGAGGTTGAAGGTGAGGATGCGGAGCTCGGAGGAGGGGGATGATGCTTGCATGGCGGAGAATCTACCCGATTTCCCCGTCCGCCGCAAGCGCTTGCCGAAGGCGGGGCGGGTGCGGTAGAATGCCGGGCGTTCGCGGCGCCACCGCCGTGCATCCTTCTTCCAACACCCAGACCCGTCCATTGCCATGAGCGACTGCATCGTCAACGTCACCGGCGGAGAGCTCCCCGCCAAGGAGATCGAAGCCTACAAGAAGCGCGCCGTCGAGAAGTTCGGCGAGATGCCCCGCCAGATCGACATCAAGGTCGACGGCGAGGAGGTCGAGCTGCAGTACCATCTCGCGTCGGAGCACTTCGACCGCATCCGCCGCATCACCGGCTACCTCGTCGGCACGCTCGACCGCTTCAACGACGCCAAGCGCGCCGAGGAGCACGACCGCGTGAAGCACGCCACCGGCTGCGACTGCGGCCACGACCACGCGTGAGCCCGCGCCGGAGGAGGGACCCCGCCGCGCTCCGAGCCGTCGGGGAGCGCGCGATGGCGCGCGAGCTGCTCGCCGTCCGCGGGCGGTTCGCCATCGTCTCGCACCTGCGGCCGGACGGCGACGCGATCGGCTCCTCCCTCGGCCTCTGCCGCGCGCTGCGCGCCGCGGGGCGGCACGCGGTCTGCGTCGCCCTCGGCCCGATCTCCGACGTCTACGACTTCCTGCTCGACCCCGCCGCGGGAGAGATCGTCCCGGCCGAGGGATTCGCGCCCGAGCCCGGCGATGTTCTCGTCGCGCTCGACTGCGGCGAGCCCTCGCGCCTGCGCGACTGCGCGAAGCCGCTCGCGGAGCGCATGCCCGTGCTCTGCATCGACCACCACAAGACGGGCGCCGGCTTCCCGGGCGCGGCGATGCTCGTGGAGCCCGACGCCGGATCGGCCTCGGAGATCGTCTTCCGCGTCGCGCGCCTCGCGGGGCTTCCGGTGGACCGCTCCGCCGCGGAGGCGTTCTGGACGGGCGTGGTGACGGACACCGGCCGCTTCTCCTACGACGCCACCTCGCCCGCGACGCTGCGCGCCGGCGCGGCGCTTGTCGCGCTCGGCGTGCGGACGCAGTTCATCGCGGAGCGCGTCTACGGGCGCGTCCCGTTGCGCCGTCTGCGCCTGCAGAGCCGCTTCCTCGCGAACCTCGCCGTGTCGGCCGGCGGGCGCGTCGTCGTCGGCTGGCTCGCGCCCGAGGACTACGCCGCCGAGGGCTGCGACTCCACGGACTCCGAGAACTTCGTCGATCTCGCGCGCTCGGTGCGCGGAGCCGAGCTTGCGGCCTTCGTCCGGCGCGTCGAACCGCGCGGCAAGGTGAACGTGAGCCTCCGCGGCCTCGCGCCGCACGACGTCGCCGCGATCTGCGCCGAATGGGGCGGCGGCGGCCACGCCGCCGCCGCGGGCGCGACGTTCGACGCCTCGACCGGTCTCGCGGACGCCGTCGCGGCCGTGACCGCGCGGCTCGTCCGCGCCGCTTCTTCCCCTCCCACGAAAGGATGACGCCTCCCGTGAAACGACTCGCCCTTCTCGCATCCCTCCTTCTCCTCGCCGCCGGCGCGCGCGCCGCGCTCGACGAATCCTCGCTCGCCTATTCGGCCCCGACGCCGGACGCCAAGCCGCTCGAAGAGAAAGCGGCCGCTTTCCGCCTGAAGCTGCTCTGTGCCGGGCGGATCGCCGCGGACAAGGAGACCGCGCTCGCGAAACGCGGCGCCGAAATCCTCAAGCGCGAACTGGCCAAGTACCAGGCGGCGGGCGACTTCGACCGCACGACCGCCTTCTCGGAGGCGCTCGCGAAACCCGACGGGGAGATCGAGTCGTCCGTCGCGGAAATCAAGACCTTCTACGACTGGAAGCGCGCGCAGCTCGCCGCCATCCGCAAGGAACGCGCCGAAGCCCAGGCCAAGGCGGCCGCGGAGTTCTCGGCCGAACTCGCGGAGTGGAAGAAGGAACTCGTCCGCGAAGGAAAGCTCGCCGTCGCCAAGGAGGTCAACGCCTACGAGGGCGCCGTGAACGCGGCGCTCGCCGCCTGCCGCGCGGAGGCCGGGATCCCCGATGCGCCTTCCGCCGCGAAGGACGAGGGCTCGAAGCCCGCCGCGAAAGCGGAGGAGGGAGGCTTCCGCATGCCGCTCGGGCGCGACATCACGGTCTACGCGAGCACGGCGCAGGGAACCCTGCTCGGCGACCTCGGCGCGGGCGACATCGTCGTGCTACAGTTCAAGGAGGGCTCCTGGTCCGACTCCCGCAGCGCCGTCCGCATGCGGATCCCCGACGATCCCTTCGACGGTCCCGACCACCGCATGGCCCTCGTCTGGAACCAGAAGCTGCGCCGCGGCGTCGGCACGCTCCCCTCCGGGACGAAACAGCATCCCTTCGCGTTCCGCGTCGCCGCGCCCTCGACGTTCCTGCTCCGCATCAACGACCCGCAGCCCGGCGACAACCAGGGCAAGGCGACGTGGCACTACACGGTGGTCACCGCCGCCAACGCCGACGCCTTCCGCGAGTCCGACGAAGGCAAGAACTGCCAGTGGAAGTTCTGGGCGCCGGGGCGCTAGGCGTATCCGATCTTCCGCAGCAGGAAGAAGTTTTCGTCCCAGTCCGGCTCGACGCGGACCCACAGCTCGCAATCGACCGACGGCGCGCCGAAGTATTCGCGCAGCTCCGCCTCCGCGCGGCGCTTCGCCGTCCGGAGCGTCCGGCCCTTCTCCCCGAGGACGATGCCCTTCTGGTTCGCCTTCCGGACGTAGACCGTGCCGGAGACGGCGACCGAGCCGTCCCCGCGGCGCTCGACGCGCTCCACGGAGACGCCGATCGAGTGGGGCAGCTCGTCGCGGAAGAGCCCGAAGAGCTTCTCGCGGATCACGTCCGCGACGGCGAGCTTCTCCGGGTGGTCCGTGAGCATGTCGCCGTCGAAGAGCAGCGGCCCGGCCGGCAGGAGCCCGAAGAGCGCGTCGAGGAGCGCGTCGACGCCCTCGCCCGTCTTCGCGGAGCCGGAGAGCCAGCGCGGCCGCACGATCGGGCGGAGCTCGCCCGCCTCGCGCCGCTTGCGCTTCCAGGGCTTCTCCGGATTCGCGGGCGGCGCGGCGTTCGAAGCCGGCGCGGCGGCGGATTCCGCCGCGCGCGCCTCGGCGTGCGCGACGGCGCGGTCCCACGCCTCTCGGAACGCACGCTCGCGGCAGGACTCGTCGGCCTTGTTGAGGAAGATCGCGACCGGGACGGGCGAGCGCGCGAGGCGCTGCATCCAGCCCTCGTCCTCGAGCTCCGGCGGGCGCGAGGCGTCGCAGACGAGCAGGACCGCGTCCGCGCCGCCGGCGGAGGCGCGCGCGGCCTTGTTCATCGCCGTGCCGAGGACGGTGCGCGATTTGTGCAGGCCGGGCGTGTCGAGCAGCACGAGCTGGCCGCGCGCCTCGGTGAGGACGCCGCGCACGGTGGTGCGCGTCGTCTGCACGACGGGGCTCACGATCGAGACCTTCTCGCCGACGAGGCGGTTCACGAGCGTGGACTTGCCGGCGTTGGTGCGGCCGACGACCGCGACGACGCCCGCGTGCGGCGCGGGCGCGCCGGCCTTGGCGTCGGCGAGCGGAGTCTCTCCCGCTTCCGGGGAACGGGACGGTTCGGCGTTCATGGCGGCGATTCTACCAGAACCCGCGCGCCGGCGCAAAAGCGGCCGCGGGATCCGAACGGCGGCGGCGTCCCGGGGCCCGGCGCGGGCGCAAGCGCCTTGCGACGGAGCGGCGGATGATGGTAGAATTCCTCCCATCCAACGCACCGCGAAGACCGCACCCATGAGCACCGACCCGAACCGCATCCACACCGTCGCCATGATCGGCTTCGGCATCCAGGCCCGCACGGGCCTCGCCCCCTCCTTCTGCCGGCAGCACGGCCTCGGCGTGCGCGTCGCGGCCGTCTGCGACTGCGACCGCGCGCGCCGCGAGGCCGGCGCCGCGCAGATCGACAGGACCTACGCCGAAGCCGGACTCCCCTACCCTCCCTGCCGCGCCGTCGCCGACTTCCGCGAGGTCCTCGCCGACCCCTCGATCGACATGGTCTGCATCGCCGCGCCCGACCACTGGCACGGCTACATGTCCGTCGAGGCGATGAAGGCCGGCAAGGACGTCTACTGCGAGAAGCCGCTCGCCTACAGCATCGAGGAGGCGAAGGCGATCATCGCCACCCAGAAGGCCACGGGCCGCGTCTTCCAGACCGGCTCGATGCAGCGCTCCTGGCCCGTCTTCCGCACCGCCTGCATGGTCGCGCGCAACGGCTGCATCGGCGACGTGACGCACGTCGACGCCAACTACGGTCGCGGCGGCCAGAAGCTCGGCGGCCCCTCGCACCCCGTCCGCTTCTGGGACGACCCCGCAAACGCGGAGAAGGAAGGCGCGCCGAACCCCGACGTCGACTGGGACATGTGGCTGGGGCCCGCGAAGTGGCGGCCCTACTCCGACCAGCTCGCGCCGCGCGGCGTCCACGAGTTCTGGCCGATGTTCTGGCGCTTCGACGACGACCTCGGCAGCGGCTACAACGGCGACTGGGGAGCCCACCACCTCGACATCGCGCAGTGGGGCATCGGCATGGACCGGAGCGGCCCCTACCGCATCGTCCGCTCCGACGAGCCGCACTCGACCGACCTCTACCACGGCGGCCGCCGCCAGTTCGGCATGCGGATGCTCTTCCGCGCGCCGCACGGCGACATCGAGCTCTACCACGGCCCGTTCGGCGTGTGGGGCACGGTCTTCTACGGCACGGACGGCGTCGTCGCCGTGAACCGCGGCAAGATCGCGGTCTGGGCCGGCACCGGGCCGGTCGTCCCGGACGCCGCCGTGCGCGCCGCGATCGAGGACGCCTCCTTCCGCCCGGACCGCCTCGTCGCCTCGTCCGTCGGCAAGGACTACGGCACGGACGCCCAGGAGAAGAAGGACGAGGCGCTCGACGCCGCCCTCGCGGCGATCTCCGCGCGCTTCTCGCTCGACACGGCGCCGGTGCAGCTCTACCGGTCGCCCGACCAGGTCCAGAACTTCGTCGAGTGCCACTTCTCGCGCGAGGAGACGATCTCCCCCGCCGAGACCGGCGGCCGCAGCTGCGCGCTCTGCCACCTCTGCAACCTGAGCTACGTCCACGACACCGGCTTCGACTGGGACCCCGCCGCGATGGACTTCGCGCCCGGCTGCGGCCGCGGCATCGCCCTCGGCCGCGGCCCCGCCCGCAACGGCTGGGACGTCGTCGCGCCTGCGGGGGGGGGCGCGCAACGGCTAGGCGCCGCGATCCGGTGGAATTGAGGGCATGGCTTCACGCATGTCCAGAATGCCCGGCGTCCGGGCGGCGGCGCTCGTCGCCGCGTCGTTCGCGTCCGCGGCGGCCGCCGCCGCGGACGCTCCGGAGGCGCGAATCCCCGACGGGGCGCCCCCCTCCCCCGCGTTCACCATGCGCATCGACGACAACAAGCCCGCCCAGTGGTGGCGCGACATCTGCGGAATCTTCGAGCGCCACGGCTTCCGCTGCTCGCTCGCCGTCAACGCGGCGTTGCTGAGCGAGTCGCAGGGCGCATGCCTCCGGGAGCTGGCCGCGCGCGGGCACGAGATCATGGACCACACCCCGAGCCACAGCATCGACTCGATCGTCTATCCCGACCAGGCCTCGTTCGAGCGGGCGAGCCGGCTTCCGTTCGCGCACGACGCCGATCCCGCGCAGCGCCGGGTTTTCTTCGACTGGGAGGCCGACGACGACGACGATCGGAACGTCACGTTCCGCGCGAAGGTCGTCGACGGCGAGCTGGTGCCCGCGGGGGCCTTCGCCGGCAGGAAGCCGCCCGCCCGCTTCTTCAAGCTGCCGGGCCGCCCCGACGTCTTCGGCTACAAGGAGGAGGAGGGCCGCTTCCTGCTCCGCGACTTCTGGAGGCGGGAGCCGGCGGAGACGATCCAGCTGGAGGAGTGCGACGTGCTGGGCTACAGCGGCTGGGCGCTGCATCCGTGCGACGGGCTTCTGCGCGAGCTGGCGTCCGTCGCCCGGGAGCGGTTCGACCACTTCGGCATCCCGCGCCCGACCGTCTGGATCTTCCCGGGCGGCTGGTGCGGCCCCGTCCGGCAGGACGCGATGGAGCGCGTGTACGGCGGCGAATTCGGCTACGTCGGCGCGGACGCGCAGCTCGGCCCGGCGAAAAGCTGCGAAGGGCGCTGGTTCGCCGCCTACAATTCGATGGAGTTTTTCGACGGGACCTCCGCCGCGACTCCCGAGGAGCTGGTCGGGAAGATCGAGGCCCGGCTCGCGTCCGGGAAGAGCCACGTCATCCTTTCGCACATGCAGACACGGGACATCAAGGGCTTCCTGGAGAAGACGGAGCGCTTCGCGGCGCTGCTGGAGGAGCGGAAGGTCCCGGTCGTGACCATGGGCAAATCCATCGAGTCCCGCCCCAAATAGACGGCGCCGAGCGAAGCGAGGGACGCGTGGCGGGGCGAGGGCCTTGCCCCGCATCCCGCCACGGGAGGACTTGCAACAAAGTTGAGGCGGCGGGGCGGTTCTGGTAGAATCGCGTGCACCACAGCCCCCTCAACCCCTCAACCCCTCAACCCCTCAACCCCTCAACCATGAAGCCCATCGGACTCCAGCTCTACTCCCTCCGCGAATACGCCAAGACCAAGGAGGATTTCGCCAACGTCGTCCGCCGCGTCGCGGACATCGGCTACAAGGTCGTCGAGCCCGCCGGCCTCCACGACTTCGCGCCGGCCGAGTTCCGCGCCTTCCTCGACGACCTCGGCCTCGAGATGTTCTCCTCGCATTCCCCGTGGGCGCACAAGCCCGAGGACTGCTCCCGGATGATCGACGAGCTCGGCGCGATGCGCCTCGACACCGCGGTCTGCGGCTACGGGCCGGACGACTTCAAGGACCTCGACGCGATCAAGCGCACCGCGGACAACACCAACGCGATGCAGGAGATCTTCGCGAAGGCCGGCATCACGCTCTTCCAGCACAACCACGCCTTCGAGTTCGAGCGCATCGACGGAAAGCTCAAATACGAGATCTACGCCGAGCTCTGCCCGGACGTGAAGTTCCAGATCGACGCCTACTGGTCGAACAACTTCGGCGCGAACGACCCCGTCGAGATGATGCGCCTCTTCGCGCCTCGCACCGTGTTCGTCCACCTCAAGGACGGCCCGTTCAAGCAGGAGGCGAAGAGCCAGCGCTACGTGAACGGCATCCTCGACCGCAAGGTCGACCTCTGTCCCATCGGCCAGGGCGACATGGACGTCCCCGCGCTCTTCGCGGAGATCCCGGACGCCGTCCCGACCGTCATCGTCGAGCACGACTACTCCGTGAAGGACATGTGGCAGACCGTCTCGGAGAGCTACGCCTATCTCGTGGGCGGCGGCCACCTCGCCGGCAACCGCTGACAATCGCGCAATCCGAGGAATCCTCGCCCATGAAAACCCTCCTCGTCAACGGAAGCCCGCGCCAGCAGGGCAACACCGCCACCGCACTCGCCGAGATCGCCAAGACCCTCCAGGCCGAGGGCGTCGAGACCGAAGTCTTCTGGATCGGCGCGAAGCCCGTCCGCGGCTGCATCGCCTGCGGCAGGTGCCGCGAGGCCGGCCGCTGCGTCTTCGACGACGACGCGGCCAACGCGCTTGCCGCGAAGATGGCGGAGGCCGACGCGGTCGTCGTCGGCTCGCCCGTCTACTACGGCCAGCCGAACGGCGCGCTGCTCGCGCTCCTGCAGCGCGCGCTCTTCTCCGCCTCGTCCGCCGTCGCGGGCAAGCCCGTCGCCACGGTCGCCATCTGCCGCCGCGGCGGCGCGACGGCCGCGTTCCAGTGCCTCAACCTGCCGTTCCAGATGCTGAGCTGCACCGTCGTCGGCTCGCAGTACTGGAACATCGCCTACGGCCGCGAGGCGGGCGAGGCCGCGAAGGACACCGAGGGCATGCAGACGATGCGCACGCTCGCCCGCAACCTCGCGTGGCTGCTCAAGAGCGCCGCCGCGGGCGCCGTCCCGCGTCCCGAGCCCGAGCCGTGGGCGCCGATGCACTTCATCCGGTAGACCTACAACTTCGTCGGGGACCGCGTGGACGGCTACGAGCGCCCCGTCGCGTATCTCACGAAGGAGGCCGCGGCCGCGCTCAGGGCGGCGAGCGACGACTGCGTCGCCCGCGGCTACCGGCTGAAGATCTATGACGCCTACCGTCCGCAGCGCGCGGTCTCGCACTTCATGCGGTGGGCGAAGGACGTCGGAGACGTCCGGATGAAGCCCTACTTCTACCCGAACCTCGACAAGTCGGTCCTCTTCGACCAGGGCTACATCGCGGAGAAGTCCGGCCACAGCCGCGGCAGCACGGTCGACCTGACGCTCTTCGACATGAAGACCGAGAAGGAGGTCGACATGGGCGGCACCTTCGACTGGTTCGGCGAGGAATCCCACCCGGACTACAAGGGCGTCACGGAGGCGCAGCTGGCCAATCGGATGCTCCTGCGCGAGATCATGCTCGCCCACGGCTTCAAGCCGCTCGCCGAGGAGTGGTGGCACTTCACGCTCAAGGACGAGCCCTATCCCGACACCTACTTCGACTTCCCGGTGCGATAGGGCGTTCATTCTCCCAGCCGCGACATCCGCCGTCGCGCGCGAACGGCGCGAACGGCGGGGCTTTCCCCGCAGGCGGCGATGTGGTAGACTACGCGCCAACGCGACGGCGTGGCGCCGCCGCACCCCGCCACACCAACCCGCGCGCGGCCCTTCCGGGGCCGGCGAGCACCTCCGAATGGAAAACAACATGAAACGCGCAACGTCCGTCGTCCTGGCCGTTCTGGCCGCCTTCGTCCTGTCCGGCTGCAAGACCTGCCCCTGCGGCGCCGCGGCTTCGCCGTTCGCGCAGTACGACAACGTCACCTCCGTCCAAAAGATGGAGCTCAAGCGCACGTCCGAGAGCTGGGACGGCACCGCCCTGCCCGACTACCTCAAGGGGAAGCCGGAGCTCGTCGTGATGCGCTACGTCTTCCCCGTCGGGAGCAAGCTGCCCTGGCACCACCACCCCGTCATCAACTACGGAATCCTGCAGCAGGGCGAGCTCACGATCGTCGGGCTCGAGGGCCAGCGCCAGGTCGTCCGCGCCGGCGACGCGATCGTCGAGATGGTCGGCCCCATCCACTGCGGCATGAACACGGGCGACAAGCCGATCGTCCTGGACATGTTCTACCTCACGCAGAAGGGCACGCCCCTCGCGGTCCAGCACCCCGAGATCCAGAAGCCGATGGAATAGGGCGGCTCGCGCCGCCGTTCGGGCCCCTTCGCCTCAACCCGGAGCCCGACCCGCTACGAAAACCGTTCCGCGGCGCGTGCGAGCGCGTCGCGGATCGCGATGCGCTGGGGGCAGGCCTTCTCGCAGGCGCCGCAGCGGAGGCATTCGGAGGCGCGCTTCCTCCCGGCCTTGACGACCTGCCACTGCTCGTAGTTGCGGGCGCGGGCCTCGTTGCGGTAGAGCGTGAGCTGGTTGAGGGCCGCGATGGATCCGCGGATGCCGATGCCGGCGGGGCAGACCTTCTCGCAGTAGCCGCACGAGGTGCATGGGACGGTCGGCACGGCGGCGAGCGCGGCGCGCGCCTCGGCGAGGACGGAGAGCTCCGCCTCGCCGAAGGGGCGGTAGCGGCCGGGCGCGAGGTGCGCGAGGTTGTCGTCCATCTGCTCGAGCGAGCTCATCCCCGAGAGGACGACGAGCACGCCCTCGAGCCCGGCGGCGAAGCGCAGCGCCCACGAGGGCATCGAGGCGTCCGGCGCGGCGCGGCGGAGGATCCGCCCGACCGAGTCCGGCGGGCTCGCGAGCAGGCCGCCCTTCACGGGCTCCATCACGATCGCGGGCTTGCCGTGGCGGCTCGCGACCTCGAGGTTCTCGCGCGAGCGGACGACGGGGTCGTCCCAGTCGGCGTAATTGATCTGCAGCTGCACGAACTCGACCTCGGGGTGCGCGACGAGGAGCCGGTCGAGCTCGTCGGGCGTCGAGTGGAACGAGAAGCCGAAGTGGCGGATGCGCCCCTCGGCGCGGCGCTCGAGCGCCCAGTCCCAGAGTCCGAAGCGGTCGAAGGCCTCGGTGCGGCCGGGGCCGAGGTTGTGGAAGAGATAGAAGTCGAAGTGCCCCGCGCCGGTGCGCTCGAGCGAGGTCTCGAACTGCCGGATCGCGTCCTCGCGGGACTTGCACCCGGCCCAGGCGGCGAGCTTGGAGGCGAGCAGGAACGAGTCGCGCGGGTGGCGCCGGACGAGCGCCTCGCGCGCGGCCTCCTCGCTGCCGTCGTAGACGTAGGCGGTGTCGAGGTAGGTGCAGCCGGCGGCGAGGAAGCGGTCGACCATCTCGCAGGTCTGCGGCAGGTCGATCGCGCCGTCCTTGCGCGGGAGGCGCATCAGGCCGAAGCCGAGGCGCGCGGGGATGTCGGGCAGGGCGTTCACGGGGCGATGGCGGTGTGCTCCCGGCCGGAGTGGGCGAGGTAGCCCGAGCCGAGGAAGAGGTAGTTGTCGGCGAGGTAGTTGTAGCCGCAGGGGTTGCCCTCCTTGGTGCGCCAGTCGACGCTCTCCATGTAGCCCGGGAAGAGCCCGGAGTGCGTCGGCCAGTTCTCGAAGGTGTCGAGCATGCGGAAGTAGATGCCGTCGGCCTCCTCGCGCATCCCGCAGCGGTACATCGCGTTGAGGAAGTGCCACGCGGTCATCCCGCAGAGGCCTCCGTTCTCGTAGCGCGGCCACGCGCCCATGAACGCCCAGTCGAAGGTGTCGGTGGCGAGCGGGATCGGGCGGCAGTTGCCGGGGATGCCGTATTTGAGGTCGCCGAAGCCCTCCGCGGCCATCGCGTCGAGGAGCGTGCGCAGCATCGGGCGGCCCTCCTCCGGCGTGAGCACGGCCTCGTTCAGGGCCATCGAGGTCGGGCAGGTGAAGAGCCAGTCGTGCAGCTTGCCGTCGCGGTCGCGCCACCCCGCCACGACGCCGGTCTCGGGATTGACGAGCGCCGGACGGAACGCGGCGGCGAAGCGCGCCATCCAGTCGCGGATCCTCGCGGCGGTCGCCTTGTCGCCGCGCTTGGCGGCGAGGTCGCCCACGAGGCGCAGCGCGCGGTGCGAGAGCAGGTTGTACCAGGCGTCCTTGTGGCCGTAGGCGATGTTGTCCCACCAGTTGACGGGCCGCGACCCCGGGCGGTCGTACTCCTCGAAGAAGAAGCGGCCGGCGAAGGGGTTCTCGAGGATCGCGTCGCCGTCCTCGTCCATGCCGATGAGGTAGTCCGCGGCGCGGACGAGCGCGGGATACCACTTCTTCGCGTGGCGGGGCTCCCACCGCAGGCAGGTGCACGCGGCGATCATGTTCGCGGGCGTGGTGTCGACCCACTTGCCGCACTTCATCCCGGGCTTCTTGGGCTCGTGCGGGTAGTCCCAGTTGATCTCGCCGTCGGCGTCCTGCGCGCGCATCGCGGCGTCGGTCTGGTGGATGAAGATCCTGCGGACGAGGGCGAGCGTCGGGTCGTCCGAGTCGCCCGCGAGGTCCAGCAGGTCGGCCTTGTTCTGGACGGCGAGGTGCGCGTAGCCCGCGAGGACGATGTTGTCGCCCATCGTGAGCGTCTGGCGGTGGAGCGTGAAGCCATTGAGGTAGTTGCGGCGGAAGCCGTCCCACTTCGCGTCCTTCGTGAAGTCCTCGCCCGTGGCGGGGTGCGGCGCGATCTCGGGGAGGACGGTGAAGCGCAGGACCGCGCGCTTGCAGCCCTTCTTCGGGCGGAACGCGAGCAGCGATCGGCCGTAGTGCAGGCTGCAGTTCTGCGTGTGGGAGCCGAGGTTGAGGAAGCCGAGGTTGAGGCCGGAGAACTCCTCGCTCTTGAGGAGGCGCTCGAGGCAGTCGGCCCCGCCCTCGGCGGCCTCGATGCGGACGTGGCCGAAGTCGGGGAAATGCACGACCATCGGGAGCTTCCAGACGCGGCGCGCGAGCTCGTTGCACTCGGGGTGGCGCGGGTGCGCGTGGTTGCGCGCCTCGACCTGCACGGGGTCGTCCATGCGCGTCTCGGCCCAGATCGTGGGCGGTGCGGTCTTGATCTGGAGGCTCATCTCCCAGAACGGGCCCTTGAGCGGGGCGCCGTCCTTCGACTCGACGGAGATGTCGAATGTGCGGTCGTCGACCGGGGAGAACGCGAAGGCGATCCTGTCGGACTCGGCGGCGAGCCCGGCCTCGCACGCGGACTGCGCGAGCCAGTCGGCCGGGATGGCCGGCCGGGACGGAGCCCGGCCGTCAGGACTGCCGGCGGGCCGCGGCGGGAGGAACTCGGGCGGCTTCCTCGCGACGCGGTCGATCGCGGGGACGAGGGCGCCCTGCGAGGGCTTGAGGAGGTTGTAGGTGTTCTTGTGGTCCCAGCGGCGACCGCCGGAATCGATGCCGAGGAACGCGAGGCGCGCGTCGCGGCGGCGGAAGGTGATGGCGAAGTAGGGGGACTCGTAGGCCGCCCAGGCGTGCCTGTCGTGGAATTTCATGGTTCGGAGCTTCGACTGTTCGTGGGTTCAAAAGTTCGCGGGTTCGAAAGATCGCAGGTTCTCCGCCCGGCCATCGACACGAAATTCGCGCTTGACTTGCCCGGCGTCGGGTGCTAGCATCCCCGGCCGTTGCAACGCCAGTATAGCTCAGTTGGTAGAGCAGCGCATTCGTAATGCGCGGGTCGGGGGTTCAAGTCCTCTTGCTGGCTCCAGTCTTCCGGACCCGGGAACGCACGTCGCGTTCCCGGGTCCTTCTCTACCGCCCTAGCTCGCGGGCGGCGGATCCGCCGGTGGAACGGCGCCCTCCGCGGGCGGCGGCGCGGCGCCCTCCGCGGGCGCGGGAGATTCGCCCGCGGGGGCCGCGGACTTCGGCGTCGTGTGCAGCTTCACGGGAGCGGCCTTCGGCGGAAGCTTCAGGCCCGGGCGCAGCCCCGTCACGGGCTTCTTCTGCGGAAGCTTCAGGCCCGCGCCCGGCGCACGGCCGGGAAGCTTGAGGCCGGGGCGCAGCCCCGGCGCGGGACGCGCGGGAGCGGCGGCAGGTGCGGCGGCAGCAGGTGCGGCGGCGGCAGGTGCGGCGGCAGCAGGCGCGGCGGCGGCGGCAGCAGGTGCGGCGGCGGCGGCAGCAGGTGCGGCGGCGGCGACGACAGGCGCGGCGGCGGCGGCAGCAGGCGCGACGGCAGGCGCGGCGGCGGCGGCGAGTGCGGCGGCGGGTGCGGCAGCAGGCGGGGTCGACTCCCCCTTCGGCGAGGGGGCTGGCGGCTCCTTCTTCTTCCCGCCGCCGAAGAGTCGGCCGAAAAGACCTGGCTTCTTCTCCGCCTTCGGATCCTCCTTCTTCTCCTCGGGCTTCTTTTCCTCCGGCTTCGGGACGGCGGCGGACTTCGTCGTCGACGGCGCCTCGGCCGGCTTCGGAACGGCCTCCGCCTTCGTCGTCCCGGTCGCGACGGGCGCAGGTGCGACCGGCGCGGACTTCGTCGTCGACGGAGTCTCCGCCGCAGGCGCGACAGCGGCGGCGGTGGCAACGGCGGCGGCCGCCGCGGTCGGCGTGGACACGATCTTCGCGGCACCGGGCTTCGGAGGAAGCTTGAGGCCCGGACGCAACCCCGCCACGGGCTTTTTCGGGGGAAGTTTCAGGCCCGTGCGAACGGTCGGAGCGGGAGTGGGAGCGGGAGCGGGAGCAGAGGACGGCCCCGAGGCTGAAGCCTCGGGCACAGAACCGGCTTCGCGACCGGCGGCTTCCACGGGCGCATCCGGCGCGGGAGCGGGCTCCGGCGAAGGAGCGGGTGCGGGCTCCGGGGCGGGAGCAGGCACAGGCTCCGGCGAAGGAGCGGGTGCGGGCTCCGGGGCCGGCGCGGACGCGGGCGCGGGTGCCGGGGCGGGCTCCTGCACGGGCTCAGGAGCCGGCGCGGGCTCCGGGGCCGGGGCGGGCGCGGGTGCCGGGGCGGGCTCCTGCACGGGCTCAGGAGCCGGCGCGGGCTCCGGGGCCGGCGCGGGAGCGGGGGCGGGCGCGAGTGCCGGAGCGGGCTCCTGCACGGGTTCAGGAGCCGGCGCGGGCTCAGGGGCGGGCGCGGGCTCAGGGGCGGGGGCGGGCTCCGGTGCCGGCGCAGGGGCGGCGGCCTCCTCGCCGGGCTTCTTGAGCTTGAAGACCTTCTTGCCGCCCTTCATCGGGCGCTTGGCGCCGGCGGCGGCCGCCGCGGCGACAGCGGCCGGCTTGGCGACGAGCGTCGGCTGGTCGGGCGACGGCGTCGGGGCGGCGGTCTCGGCGGCGGTCTCGCCGGGCGCGGGCTGGGGAGGCGGAGGAGGAGCGTTGAGGCGCGCGTCGAGCTCCTCCGCGGTCATGACCTCGGGCGCGGAGCCGGCAAGGATCAGGACCGCCATGCGCGGTTCGGGCGGCGCGTCGGCGGGCTTCACGAGACTGGGCACCACGCGGAACTGCGCCGAGACGAATCCGAGCTGGAGCAAGTCGCCGTCCGCGAGCGCCGCCTGACGAATCCGCCGGCCGTTCACGAACGTGCCGTTGGTGCTGCCGAGGTCGGTCAGGACCCAGTGGCCGTCCGCCCAACGGATCTGGCCGTGGATGCCGGACACGCTCTCGGCCATCACGGGGAGTTCGTTCTCGAGGGCGCGGCCGAAGACGGCGCCGTCATAGGGAAGACCGACGTCGGCGGATCCTTCGTCGGTCATGAAGAGGAGTCGGACCATGGTGGGTTGCCTTTCTTGCGCACTAGCATACCAGATTCCCGCGCATTGCACAAACCCTTTCCGTTTCGCGCGCGCCGTGCTATACTCGCCGCCCATGAAACGCTCCGAGGAAATCGTCTACAAGACCCCCGCCCAGCTGCAGGGCTGCCGCCTGGCGGGCGAGAAGGCCGCCGAGGTCCTGCGCATTCTCTGCGAAGCCGTCCGCCCCGGCGTCAGCACGAAGGAGCTCGACGAGTTCGCGGCGAAGACGATGCGCGCCCTCGGGTGCACCTCCGCCGACTTCGGCTACTGCGGCTACCCCGCGCAGACCTGCATCTCCGTGAACGACGCCGTCATCCACGGCGTCCCGCGCGCGGACCTCGTCCTCCGGGACGGCGACCTCGTCTCGGTCGACATCACCGTCGCCTTCAACGGCTTCATCGGCGACAACGCCCGCACGGTGATCGTCGGCGGCGGGACCCCCGAGACGCGCGCGTTCGTCGAGCGGACCGAGGAGGCCCTTCTCGCGGGCGTCGCGGCCGCGCGCGCGGGCAACCGCGTGGGCGACATCTCGCACGCGGTCGAGGTCGTCGCGAACAAGTATCGCCTCGGCATCGTGCGCGAATACGTGGGGCACGGCTGCGGCATCGACATGCACGAGGCGCCGGAGATCCCCAACTTCGGACCGTCGCGGCGCGGCCCGCTCCTTCGCGAGGGCATGGTGCTCTGCATCGAGCCGATGCTCACGCTCGGCTCGCGCCGCATCCGGACGCTCGCCGACGGCTGGACGGTCGTCACCGCCGACGGCTCCCTCGCCTGCCACAGCGAGATGATGATCGCCATCTCGCCCTCCGGCCCCGCCGAGATCCTCACCCCGCGGTAGCGGCCGCGCCGCGCGCGGCCGGAGAAAAGGCGCGACCGCCCTAGTCGCGGCGGACGAAGCCGTTGTCGCTCGCGTCGGTCACGCGGGCCTCGAGGTCCTTGAAGAGGCGGCGGCTGTCGCGGATGCCGCCCCACATGAACCACACGGTCGAGACGCACCCGACGATGATCGGGATGATGAGGCTCGTCACGTAGTAGTAGGTGCCCCACCACGGCTTCGGCCAGGCGGAGACGGAGTTCCAGACCAGCACGATCACGAACGTGAGGAAGAGCCGGTAGCAGATCGAGTAGGCGAAGACGGACCACGCGATGATCTTGTCGCCGAGCGTGTATTCGCCGTCGATGCCGACGATGCGGCCGAGGATCGAGACCTTCCTCGCCTTCGCCTTCGCGAGGCGCTCGCGCTCGGACTCGTCCGCGTATTCGCCGCGGTGCAGGAGCTTGTCGAGGTTGAAGAGCGGCACGCCGAAGAAGCGGCGCGCGACCCACGACCCGGTGCAGTAGGCGATCACGGAGAGGACCATCGAGAGGCCGTAGATCTCCGGCGAGTTCATGAAGAACTTCTCGCGGAAGAGCTGCAGCGCCTGCTCGTAGGTGCTCTCGCCCGAGTTGAGGCCCCAGGACCAGTCCACCCACGGGTTGAGCGGCTCGGAGAGCTTCGCGAAGAAGCGGAAGACGCCCTCCGTCCAGCCGTGGCTCGACAGCCACGGCACCACGCTCGCCGCCCACGTGCGCTGCATGATGAGGCCGAAGAGCGAGAAGCCGCTGCCGAACGCGATCGAGCACCACGCGCCGGCGATGTTGCCGAAGCGGCTGTAGAGGCCGAAGACCATCACCGTGCCGCCGCCGCCGAGCCAGACGGCGCACATGATCTGCACGAAGAGGTTGATGTAGTCGATCTGGCTGAAGAAGACGGCCACGACGAAGAAGAAGACCGCCACGGCGACCGACGCCCAGCGCAGGATCATGATGTGCCGGTGGCTCGTCGGCGGCTTCTTGAAGAAGGGCAGGATCACGTCCTGCACCCAGGTCGAGGACGCGTTGAAGATGCGGGAGTCGTCCGTCGAGACGAGCAGCATCACCATCAGCAGCGCGAAGAGGCCGACGAGGCCCGTCGGAAGGATGCGCCGCACGACCATCGGGTGCATCATCTGCCCGTAGACGGTCCGGAGCTTCTGCGCCTGCTTGGCGTTGGCGCCCTGGACGGCGGCCAGCTCCGGCGAGGGCGCGGGGACCTCGACGGACGGGTCCTCGCCGCGGCGCCGGACGGCGTCCGCGATGGCGTCGGCCTCGGCGCGCAGCTCGGCGGGGATGTTGCCGTTGATGCGGGCGCGGACGGCGTCGATGTAGGGCGTGTCGAGGTTCTTCAGCTGAGAGAGCGGCATGTTCGGGCCGAGCCATTCGGCCAGCTCCGGCGAGGGCGCGGGGACGGGGGGCGCGTGGCGCGGATCGCGCGCGTAGGCGTCCACCGCCGCGAAATAGGCCGCGTGCTCGTCGCGAACCGCCTCCGGCACCGGATCCTTGAAGGTGCGGTGGACGGGCGGCGCCATCGCCGCGAGGTCCGCGGCGATCTGCTCGCGGACGGCCGCGTCCGGCACGACCTCCGAGGCGACCTTGTTGAGCAGCGCCACGCGCGTCTCGTGCGACGAGAACCCGGTCGGGTTGCCGGGCTGGATGAACCGCTCGTGGTTCATCGTCGTGATCACCAGGAGCGTGAGCAGGCCGACCATCGTGTAGGCGAAGCCGTTGCGCCACGTGCCGAGCACGCCCGCCATCTTCTGCTCGTGCGGCGTGCGGCCGGCGTTGCTCGTGTCGTTGCCGAACCAGCTCGCGCGCTGCAGGATCGTCGCCATCAGCTGCACCCCAAGCGCGAACATGTTGAAGTCGCGCAGCTTCGAGATGTCGAACGGGTTCACGAAGCTTTCGCCCGGGACGCGGTCCATGATCACCGGCTCGATGGTCGTCCCCCAGGCGAAGTGGAAGAACACGTAGCCGGCGATGAGGACGAAGATCGGATACGACACGATGCCCTGGAACGTGTCCGTCACCAGCAGCGAGATGCGCCCCGCCGGCCAGATCGCCACGAGCGCGAGCGTGAGGCTGATCGCGACGAGGATCGCGAAGCACGGCAGGTTGACCTCGAGGGGCGTGCCCTTGAAGAGCATGATCCGGTGCGGCAGGCCGAGGAAGTAGATGAAGAAGTTGGCGGCGATCGCGGGGCTGATCGAGTTGGTGATCATCTCCGCGAAGTTGCGGATCGTCGCGGCCGTGACGCGGAACGAGTGGCTGTAGCGCATCTCGAGGAACTGTCCGAACGAGAGCGCGCGGCAGGCGCGCCAGCGATAGACGCAGTAGCCGGCGAGCGAGAGGAACATCCCGAGCGGCATCGTGAGGATGCCCCAGAAGCCCATCGCCGAGCCGGCGCGGTAGGTCGACTCGCAGTTGCCGACGAGGACCTGGACGCTCAGCGCGGTGGCGACGTCGCCCACGCAGATGACGTAGCGCCCGGCGACGCGACCGGCGGCGAGGTAGTCCACGACGTCGCGCGCGTAGCGGCGGGTGTAGACGGCGATGGCGAGCACGGCCGTGAACGGCACGAGCATGATGATCCAGTCGATCCAGTGCATGGGAAGAGTCTCTCGGTTGGGGGATCCGTCGGGTTCTAGCGGAGAATCATGAGCGTGGCGTCGATGCACTCGTCCTGGACGATCCGGATGACGCCGGAGCCGGAGAAGTGCACCGGGTCCCAGACGCACTTGTCGACGGAATTCGCCGTCGCCTCGTCGCCCGAGTAGTAGCCGCGCGGGAACGTCTCCCACTCCGGCGACTCCGGATAGTCGCGCCAGAAGGCCTTCTTGCACGCGGCCTCGACGCCGTCCGCGACCTCGACCTTGCCGAACCAGCCCGCCGCGCCGTCGAAATACAGGAGCTTCCCGCCCGTCGAGTCCGCGTTCGGCAGCTTCAGCGTCGCGTTCGCGTAGATGCGGATCGGGAGGTTCTTCGCGAGCCGGCAGGGCGTCGTGGCCGAGCCGAGCGTCAGCGAGCCGGCGTTCACGATGAGCTCGTCGAGGATGTTCGTCTGGTTGCCGCCGAGGACGAGGTTCCCGGTGTAGGCCGAGACGAATCCGCCCGGCGCCGTCACCGGGGCCCAGAGCTGGTTGGGGCCGGATGTCTTGCCGCGCGCCCAGACGTAGGCGGGATGCGTCGCGTCGCCGAGGACGAGCGAGCCGTTCGCGGCGCCGCCGGCCTCGGTTCCGACGGCCGATGCGCCGTGGAGCAGCAGGCCGCCGGACGAGACCGTCAGCGTCCGGCCTTCGCCGAGGGTCTTGCCCTTGTTCTGGTTGTTGATGAAGAGCGAATTGACGGCGACGTCCGAGGCGATCGCCAGGTTCTTGTCGCTCAGAATCGCGTTGGCGCCCGCCGCGGCCGCGTCCGCAAGCGTCGAGACGCTCGCCCGGACCGGCGTGACGAGGCGGCCGTCGGAATCGAACGCGCCGAAGGCGAGGTTGTTCCACCCCCCCGACGAACTGTCGGCCGGGAAGGCGATCCACGGCACGACCGGATGCGCCGCCGTTTCCCGGGGATCGCCGGCGGGACCCGCGGCAAAGGCGGAGATCCCGTGGAGGATCGTGACGACGTTGGTCGCGAGGGCGCCGGCGGGGATCGTCTCCATGACGCCCTTGGCGCAGTTCGTCACGGACGTGTCCGAGGACGACGCGCTTCCGTTGGACCAGAACGGCCCCCAGAAGAAGATCGTGGACTTGTCGTCGTGCTCGACCGAATCGAACTCGACCCAGTTGACGGCGTACCCCTTGTTCTGGTCGCGGTTCCAGCTCCGGTTGAGGAAGTTGAGGCCGCCGGAGAGGGAGAGGACGTCGCCGATCTTCTTGTCCGCCACGCCGTAGCCCCAGACGCTTTCGAGCGCGTTGGCCTGGTAGGTCCCGCCGTGCAGGACGAGGCCCCGGCCGGGGAACCAGGGGTCGGGATGGTATTTCGCTTCGCGCCAGGCCTGGTTGAAGCCGGTCTGCAGAATGCCGACGCTCGAGGAGGACATGTGGGGGTTGGCGTCGGAGTTCGCCGAAACGAAGCCGACGACCTCGGCGACCGTGTTCGAGCCGGGCGACCGGATGAACAGCGGCGCCTGGTAGCCGAAGGACGACGCGCCGTGGCTGGAGTCGCGCAGCGTGCCCGTGAAGGAGGCGAGCGACTGGCCCGTCCAGTTGAAGTTCGCGGCCGAGCGGTTCCAGACCAGGCCGCCGCCCTTGAAGGGTTTCTCGAACGAGGTTCCTTCGCCATCTCTCGACGGGGAGAAATTCTGGAGCAGGAGCGTCTTTCCCTCTGGAAGCAGGAACGACGGCGCCTTGAACTCGAAATACGCCCGCGGGCAACGGTTCTCGACACCGTCCCAGCCGCCGTCGATCACGACCCCGCACGGAAACTCGACGCCGGCGATGGAGTCCTGGAACGAAAGCGTCGCCCCCTTGGCCGTCAGCCGGTCGTTCGCGCAAAACTGGATCAGCGCCGGTTTTCCGTCGGTGCGCGAAAAAACGACCCTGTTGCGGTATCGGAAGATGAGCTTGGCTTCGGCATTGCGAAAGTTGCCGATGTAGAGGGCGCCGAGCGAAACGTCGCCCGAGCGTGGCTCGAAACTAATGGAGCCCGTGTTCTTCCAATAGCCGAGGATGGCGATGTCGTTGGGATTATGGGGCCAGGAGTCGTTCGTGTCGCTCCCGACCTTCTCCCATTTGGCAGCCTCGTCCCAGTAGCCCCAGCCGTTGCCGATGGAGTTGTCCTTGAGGATGTAGATGTCGCCGCTGCCAATCTTCTCGGGGAGGACGACGACGGGAAGGGTGTTCGTCGTCGCGCCGGCGTCCGTCACGCGGAACACGCCGAGGATGCCGGGCTCCGTCGCCGTGAGGACGTTGCCCTCGAGGGATCCGAAGCGGTTGTTGCCGAGATAGTAGAAGTCCGTGCCGGCGAGTTCCGGAAGCGTGACGACGTCCCCGACGCGGACGCGAACGGAATCTTCCGCCGACTGGTGGTTCGCGAAGTCCGACACGGAGACGGCCGTCGAGCCGGCCGAGATGGGGGCCGCGTAGGTTTCGGAAAACACCTGGTCGCCAAGCGTCGCGGAGAGGACGACCTTCGCATACATCGTCTCGGCCGTGACGGGAAGCCCCGGCCATAAAAGGTCTCCCGCTGCGGCCACGGGACGGTCCCCTTGCGAGGCGGTCGGATTGGCCGACTCGCCGTAGTAGAGTGTCGCCGAGCCCGTCGCGCCGTCGTAGACGCCGGAGACGCCGAACGTGATATCGACCGTCGAGCCGTCCGCGGAGAACGTCCAGCCGAGGCCGGTCGTCGCGAACGGCACGGCGCGCGTGGCGACGTCCGGCAGGGCGACGGTCGCCGCCACGCCCCAATTGTTCGTGATGCGGAGGCGAAGCGCATACGCCGTGCCGGGCGAGAGGCCGGAGATCGTGAGCGGAGCCGACTCGCCAAGCGCGGCGACGACGTCCGGCGAGAACGCCGCGACGGTCTCGAAGCCGTCCGTCGACGCCTCCAGGCGCATCGCCGCGGACTCTCCGCCGGTGCCGAACGCGGTCGTCGCGCCCGTCGCCGCAAGCGTCGTGAATCCGCGCTCGTCGAACAGCGCCGTCCCGGTCGGCGCACCGGGCGCCAGGGTCGCGAGGGCGACCACGGGGGACGTGTTGGTCATGTCCTGGTCGTTCACGATCTGCGCCTGCAGGTAGTAGGTCGTGCCCGTCGCAAGGCCGGCCAGGGAAACCGACTGCGCGCCCACGCCCTGAACGGTGTAGTTCGTCGTCCAAAGCGGGTTCGCGAAATCGTCCGTCGCGGCGAACATCGCCGAAACGTCCGCCTGCGTGGCGCCCGTGCCGAGCGAACCGACGGAGACCGTGAAGGAAGCGTTCGTGTATTGCCGGTCCGTGACGGAAACGCTGACTGCCGGCGGAAAGGTTCCGCCGTAGGACTGCGCCTCGCCGGCCGAGAGGAAGGCGGCGTTCGTCACCGTCGCGCAATCGGCCGCGATCCAGGCGGCGGAGAGCGAACCTGTGCGGAGGCGGCATTCGTCGACTGCGCCGACAAGCGGGGACTGATCGGTCGCCCCATCTGCGAAATCGCCGAACGAGAGACCGTTCCCGTTTTCCGATGGCTGGGATCCTCCCGACGTCTTTTTGCCGATCTCGACCCCGTTCAGGTACAGGACCGACGCGCCGCCGTTGTAGACGACGGCGATCTGGTTCCATCCCGTCCCCCGGAGTGTGATGTTTTTTACCTCGATGTTGTTGCCCTTCTCCTTGCCGCGAACATTGATCGAGGGGGTGTTCGGCTTGTGGATGACTTCCCAGCCTCCGCTGGTATCCCACACCTTCTTGCGCGAAAAGAAGCGAATGTCGCAGTTGGCCGCCTGGGGATGATCGCTCGAAACGTTGAACCACCCCGAGACGGTGAAGTTCTGTCCGGCGGGATGGGACGAATCGTAGTTCTGAACGGAGAGGTAGGAGGCGGCGGTGTCGGCGACGTTGGTCGCGCACTGGCGGGCGTTTCCGATGCGTCCGTCGACGGCGACGCTGGTGACGGACGCATTTGCGCCGGCCGGCGAGGCGGTCAGGCCGTTGCCCGACGAGTCGGCGACCGTGCCGCTGGCCTCCGACATGTGCCAGACGCCGATGTAGCCGGAGAACGGGCTCTCGCTGCAGACGGTCTTGCCGCTCGTGCCGCCGCCCCAGCACATCACGAACTCGGCACCGTTCGTCATCGTCGGGAGCGTCACCCAGACGAGCGACGTGCCCTGCGCGTCCCACGTGTCGATCTCGAACGGGATGCCAGTTCCGTCCAGATCGATGAAGCATAGGTCGTCGCCCGTGGACGACGCCAGGTCGGCGTAGGAGAAGCCGGACGGCGAGTTTTCGGCGATCCGGACGAGGACCGGGAAGCCGGTGAGCGCCGGCCTTTCGGCGGGGTAGCCGGCGACGGTGAATTTCGCCCCCTTGGCGAACGACGCGCCGGTCGGGGCCGGCAGCTGGGCGGCCGCCGGAAGGACGAGAGCGAGGAGGAGGGCTATCGAGTGCGTTTTTCTCATGGGCATCTTTCCTGAAAGACGGGTTGAAGAGACAAAAGGGGGCGATGGCGCGACCGCGCGGGGCGCGGCGGCGGCGGCTTCCGGGGCACGGAAGCCGATGCGTGCACATGATAACACGGGAGCGCGCGCCTGTCACGGAAAAATTCTGGAAGACCCGGCTCCCCTGCCGGGGGAGCTGGCGAGCGAAGCGAGCCTGAGGGGGTCGGCCTGCGCAGAGCGCGGGCCGCAAGGCCGACTCCACGCGCACGTGGCGGGGGGCCTCGAAGCTAGCGGAGAATCATGAGCGTGGGAGGAATACGGTCGTCGGCGACGACCTTGAGCGTTCCGGTGCCGGAGAAGAGGTCGTCGCGGACGAAGGCCGGATGCGTCACCGTCGCGAGCGCCTCGACCCCCGATTCGCTCGACCCGTAGAAGCCGCGCGGGAGGGTCTCCCATTCCGGAGACTCCGGGTAGTCCCGGACGAAGGCCTTCTTGACCTGTGCGGCGACGCCATCTGCGATCTCAACCTTGCCGAACCAGCCGGCCGCGCCGTCGAACTGGATGAGCTTGCCGCCCGTCGAGTCCGCGTTCGGCAGCTTCAGCGTCGCGTTCGCGAAGATCCGGATCGGAAGGTTCTTCGCGAGCGTGCAGGCGCGATCCGTCGAACCGAGCTGGAGGGTGCCGGCGTTCACGACGAGCTCGTCGCCGATGCCCGTCTGGTCGCCGCCGAGGACGAGATGGCCGGTGTAGGCCGCGACGAAGCCGCCCGGCGCCGTCACCGGCGCCCAGATCTGGTTGGGGGCGGTGTTGGCGGACGACGTGGTCGCGCCGTAGGCCCAGACGTAGGCGGGATGGTCCGCGTCGCCGAGGACGAGCGCGCCGTTCTCCGATCCGCCCTCCTCGCCGATCGCGGCCGAACCGGGGTTGCTGTTGTCGTTGACGTCGGAGAGGATCAGCCCGCCGCTCGTCACGGTGAGGGTCCGTCCGGCGCCGAGCGTCTTGCCCTTGGTGTCGTTCTGCAGGTAGAGCGAGTTCACGGTCAGGTCTTCCGTGAGCGCGATGCCGGCGTTGCGGCAGTAGGCGTTGCGTCCGGCGGAAAAGGACGAAAGGGCCGTGTTGTTCGCCGCGAGGGCGGGGCGGACGAGCCGGCCGTCGGAGTCGAACGCGGAGAAATAGATCTTGTCGTTGCCTCCGTCGAGGGGCGAGACGATCCACGGGACGGTCGGATAGGCGTCCGACGACTCTGGATCGCCGGCCGGCCCGACGGCGGCCGACGCCCAACCGCGCAGGAACGTCGCCTGGTTCGTAATGGTCGCCGTCGAGGCAGTGCTCTTCCGCGAATCGTCGTCGATCCGGAGCGTCGCCTTGTTCTCGTGGCCGAGCTCGTCGGCCTCGAACCAGTTGACGGGGTATCCGCCCGACGTGTCGCGCGAATAGCCCCGGAAGTAGGAGAACCCGTCGGCGACGACGAGCCGCCGCGCGTACTTCCGGTCGAGGACGCCCGGCGCGCCCCAGACGGTCTGCAGGGGAAGGACCTGGAGCCAGCCGCCGTGGAGCGTGGCGACGCGGGGGAACCAGTTGGTCCCGAGGTGGGCGGGCGGGGCGTTGTGGCCGTGGTCGTGCCCGATGACGACGCAGCCGACGCCCGCCTTCCACCATGTATTCGGCTGGGCGCTTGCGTTCACGGAGACCCAGCCGACCGTTTCGACCGTGGCGTTCGTGGAGTTGGAGCGGATTTCGGTCGGGCCGCAGCGGTCGGCCGATTGGTGCCCGTAGCCGCCGGAATCCCGGAGAAGGCCGGTGAACGACGTCTTGTTGCGGGCGAACCGTATCGCCGCCGCCGAACGGTTCCAGAACGTCCCGGCGCCCGTGAGCCGCCCGCCGCCCATCGTCGCGATGGCGGCCCCCGTCTCCCACGTGTCCATTTCGACGAGCGAAACGGTGGCGCCTTCGGAAATGTCGAAGAGCAGCGCGTTGAACTCGAACCGCCCTTGCGGATAGGAGGCGTCCGGCCGGTCCGATCCGCCGCTGATGGTCGTATCCGTGTGGAACGCGATCGAGGGAATGGTGTCCGCGATCGTCAGCCTGACGCGGAAGGCGTTGTCGCCGGACAGGGGGGCGTTGGGGCAGAGTTGGATGCGAGCGGGCTCGCCGTCCGCGCGCTCGAACGCGATTCCGTGCGTCGGCGACGAAAGCGAGCGGATGCTGACGTTTCCGGCGGCGTCCTGCCATCGGCCGGCGTAGAGGGCCGCGAGGACGACGTCCGCCGGCAGGTTGAACTGGACGGAGTTTTCGTCGTAGTAGGGGATGATCGCGATGTCGTTCGCCCCGTTCGGGAAGGACTCGTTCGTGTCGCTGCCGATCTTTTCCCAGCGTTGCGGCTCGGTCCAGTTGCACGAATGGTTGGAGACGGACTTCTCCTTGTAGACGTAGATGTTTCCGCCGCCGATCCGTTCGGGCAGGACGAGGACGGCCATCGTGTTCGTGGCGCCGTCGTTGCCGACGCAGTGGATGCCGAGGATGCCGGGCCGCAGCGCGGTAAGGACGTTTCCGTCGAGCGAGCCGAAGAGCGCGTTGCCGAGGATGTAGCGCGCCGTGCCGGAGAGTTCGGGCAGCGTGACGACGTCGCCCGGCCGGACGCGCACGGCGGTCGCGGCGGACATGTGCTCCGTGACGTCGGACACGGCGACGGACGCGGAGCCCGCCGTGAGCCGGGCGGTGTAGGTTTGCGTGTAGGTCGTCCCGGCGAGCGTCGCGGAAAGGACAACCTTCGCGTACATGGTCGCGGCCGACACCGGGAGGTTGGTCCACGCGAGGTCGCCCGAGCCCGAGACGAAGCGAGACCCCTTCGACTCCGTCGGGTTCGGGGACGCGCCGTAGTAGAGCGTGGCGGACCCCGTCGCGCCGTCGTAGATGCCGGAGACGCCGAACGTGACGTCCGCCGTCGAGCCGTCCGAGGAGAACGTCCAGCCGATGCCGGTCGTCGCGAACGGGACGTCGCGCATGGCGGCGTCCTGCAGCGCGACGAACGTGTCGAGGCCCCAGTCGTTGCGGATGCGCAGCCGCATGGCGTAGGCCGTGGCGGGGACCAGGTTGGAGACCGCGAGCGGCGTCTCCGCGGCGCCGGCGACCGCGGGGAATTCGAGCGACGCGACGATGTTCGTGAAGCCGTCCGCCGAGGCCTCGAGCCGCATCGTCGCGGACTGCGCGCCCGTGCCGTACGCCGTGGCCGCGCCGGACGCGGAGAGCGTCGTGAACCCGCGCTCCAGGAACGTCGCCGTCCCCGACGGCGCGCCGGGCGCGGGCGTCGCGAACGTGACCGGGCCCGCCTCGACGGAGCCGCCCAGCGCGTTCGTGACGGAGAGGCGGGCCCAGTAGGTCGTCCCGAAGGCGAGCCCCGCCACGGCGAAGGACTGCGCGCCGGGGCCCGAGACGGCGTAGTTCGTCGACCAGAGCGGGGACGCGAAGCCGGCGTCCGCCGCGAGCTGCACGAGGACGTCCGCCGACGCGGCGCCGCCGCCGAGGTCGGCGATCGTGGCCAGCAGCGTCGCGTTTGTGTAGGCGAACGACGACACCGAGACCGCCGCGAGCGGGTCGTCGCTTTCGACGTACTCCTCGACCGCGGAGGCCGTTAGGAAGGAGGCCGGGTCGTTCTGCGTCGCGTAGTCCGCGGCGATCCGGTCCTCTTCCGGGACGCCGGCGCGGAGGCGGATCTCGTCCATGTCGCCGTAGACGCCGCGGCCGTTCTTTGCACTGGAGGTCGGCCCCATCGCGCCGCCGAGGGCGAGTTTCGTCTGGTTGCCGTTCGAGGCCTGGTTCACGAGCGTGCCCTGCTTGGCGAAGACGCCGTTCACGTAGAGCTTGAACGTCTTGTCGGACATCCACACCGCGTCGATCTTCGTCCACGTTCCCTTGGAGAGGGCGTTCACGCCCGTGAGATTCATGCAGTTTCCGTCGTTCTCCGTCCCGCCGTAGGCCCGGAACACCTTGAACGAGGCGTTGTTTCCTTCGGAACCGTTCTGGAGACCCCAGCCCGGCCCCGGGTCGGAGGCCTTGCGCGTGATGAAATACCACCATTGGGCGTTGTTCTGCGGCCGCACCCAGAACGACGCGGTGAACTCGGGGACGATCGCGTCCACGGCGGCGAGCTTGTTGCTGTTGGCGGCGCCCGACAGGTCGATCGTCACGCCCGAGTCGTAGGGATTGCCCGCGGTATTGACCGTGTTGGACGTGATGAACCGCGCGCGGCCAACCACGCCGTCCGCCTTCGTGTCGGATGTCGCAACGGTCGTTCCGTCCAGTCCGTTCGCGGTGGAGTCGTGGATCGTCGTGACGCCGGCCGGCGTCTCGTTCATGTGCCAGACGCCCGTGTAGCCGCTCCACGGGTTGTCCGGGCAGACGGCCTTGCCGGACGAATCCGATCCGTAGCACATCACGAACTGCGTGCCGGACGACATCGACGGAAGGCGCACCCAGACGAGGGACGTTCCGTTCGTGTCCCATGTGTCGATCTCGAACGGAAGGCCCGCGCCGAGCATGTCGACGAACGCGAGGTCGGCGCCGTTCGACGGCGAATGCAGGTCGGCGTAGGAGAAGCCGGACGGCGACCCCGCGGCGAGGCGCACGAGCACGGGGAAGCCGGAGAGCGGCGACTGGCCGGCGTAGCCCGAAACCGTGAACACGGCGCCCTTGGCGAACGAGGCGGATGTCGGCCCCGGCAGCGCGAAGGCATGCAGCGAGAGCGAAGCGAGGAGAAAGACGAACGGGAGTTTTCTCATCGGGAATCCTTTTGGGTCCAGTGGCGGCTAGTAGATGAGCAGCATCGTGGCATCGATGCAGTCGTCGGCTACGATCTGCAGCGTGCCCTGGCCGGAGAAGAGGTCGTCGCGGACGAACTGGGCGGCCGATTCGGACGAGCCGTAGACGCCGCGGGGCAGGCTCTGCCACTCGGGCGTTTCGGGGTAGTCGCGCCAGTAGGCCTTCTTGCACTTGGCCGCCACGCCGGAGGGAATCTCCACCTTGCCGAACCAGCCGGCCGAACCGTCGAAATGCAGGAGCGTGCCGCCCGTCGAATTCGCGTTCGGCAGCTTCAGCGTCGCTCCCGCGAAGAGGCGGATCGGAAGATCCTTCGCCAAGTTGCAGGCGCCCGTGGCCGAGCCCAGCGCCAGCGAGCCGGCGTTCACGGCGAGCTCGTCGCCGATGCCCGTCTGGTCGCCGCCGAGGACAAGGTTGCCGGTGTAGGCCGAGACGAATCCGCCCGGTGCCGTGACCTTGGCCCAGAGCTGGTTGGGGCCGGACGTCTTGCCGCGCGCCCAGACGTATGCGGGATGCGTCGCGTCGCCGAGGACGAGCGAGCCGTTCGCGGCGCCGCCGGCCTCCGTCCCGATCGCGCCGGCGCCGTGGAGGATGATGCCGCCGGAGCTCACCGTGAGCGTCCGTCCTTCGCCGAGGGTCTTGCCCTTGTTCTGGTTGTTGACGAGAAGCGAATTGACCGTGACGTCGGCGGAGATTTCGATGTTCCGGTCGTTGATCAGGACATCGGCGCCGGGCACGACCGCATCGGCCGTCAGCGAAGTGACCTCGGCCCGGACCGGTGTCACAAGCCGTCCGTTTTCGTCGAACGCAGCGAAGGCAAGGGCGTTCCAGCCGTTTCCGGAGTTGTTCACCGGGGACAGGATCCACGGTACGACCGGGTGGAGTGCCGTGGTCCGCGGATCGCCGTTGGGTCCGACGGCATGGGTGGAAATGCCGGAAAGGATCGTGACGTGGTTCGTCCGGACGGAGCCGGCCGGAATGGTTTCCGTCGTTGTCGTCCCCGCAATGGTAATGGTCTTGTCCGTCTTGGAAACTTCACCATTGGTCCAGAAGTCCCCCCAGAGCACCAGCGACGACTTGTCCCCGTGGGCGACCGATTTGAACTCGACCCAGTTGATTGGATACCCGGAAAGCTGGTCGCGGGACCAACTCCGGTTGAGGAAGTTCAAGCCGCCGGAGAGCGTCAGAACGTCACCGATCTTCTTGTCCGCGGCGCCGTATCCCCAGACCTTTTCGACGAAGTTGGCGACGTAGGTGCCGCCGTGCAGCAGAAGGCCGCGCCCCGTGAACCAGGGATTCTGGTGGATGCCTGCGTCGCGCCATCCTTGGTTGAATCCGGTTTGCAGGATGCCGACGCTCGATGCGGAAGTATGCGGATTGGCGTCCGTGTTGGCGGACACGAAGCCAACGACTTCCGCGACCGTGTTCGAACCGGAGGAGCGCACGAAAAGCGGGGCCTGATAACCGAACGAGGCTGCGCCATGTCCGGAGTCGCGCAGGGTGCCGGTGAAGCCGGAGAGGGATTCTCCGGTCCAGTTGAAGTTGGCGGCGGAGCGGTTCCAGATGACGCCGCCGCCCTTGAAGGGTTTCTCGAACGAGGTTCCTTCGCCGCTTCTCGACGGGGAGAAATTCTGGAGCAGGAGCGTCTTTCCCTCCGGGAGCAGGAACGACGGCGCCTTGAACTCGAATGTCGCCTGTGGACAGTTGTCCGCGACACCGTCCCAACCGCCGTCAAGCACTACTCCGCAGGGAAATTCCACACTCGAAATGGAATCCTGCAGCAAGAGGATGGCACTTTTTACGGAGAGGCGGTCGTTTGCGCAGAACTGGACAAGACCAGGCTTTCCATCTGTGCGGGAGAATATGAGTTTTCCCATGTTCCGGAAGCCGGCTTTCGATTCCGCATTCCGGAAATTGCCGAAGTAGAGAGCGCCCAGCGTGATGTCTGTCGACGAATGCGGCTCGAACTGGATCGACCCTGTGTTCCTCCAGTAGCCGAAGATTGCAATGTCGTCTGAGTTGTGCGGCCAGGAGTCGTTTGTCTCGCTCCCGACCTTCTCCCACTTGGCGGTATCGTCCCAATAGGCTGCGCTGTTGCCGATGCTGCCGTCCTTGAGGATGTAGATGTCGCCGTTTCCGATCTTCTCCGGGAGGACGATGACGGGCAGCGTGTTCGTCGTCGCGCCGGCGTCCGTCACGCGGAACACGCCGAGGATGCCGGGCTCCGTCGCCGTGAGGACGTTGCCCACGAGCGAGCCGAAGCGGTTGTTGCCGAGATAGTAGAAGTCGGCGCCGGCGAGCTCCGGCAACGTCACGACGTCGCCGACGCGGACCCGCACGGAGGTTTCCGACGACTGGTGTTCCGCGAAATCCGACACGCCGACCGCCGTCGATCCGGGGGCGATGGTCGCCGAGAACGTCTGCGAGTAGGATTGGCCATCGAGCGTCGCGGAAAGAACGACCGTGGCGGTCGCGGCGGCCTTGGCCGCCGGAATCGCCGGCCAGGTCAGCGTTCCGGTGGCGGACACGGGTTGAACGGGGGCGACGGACTGCCCGTTGTAGGTGAGTCTTGCTTCGCCCATCGCACCGTCGTAGACGCCGGTGATGCCGAAGGCGATGTCAATGGTCGAGCCGTCCGGCGAGAACGTCCAGCCGATGCCGGTCGTCGCGAACGGAACGGAGCGGGTGGCGGTACCGGGCAGCGGGACGAACGTGTCGAGGCCCCAGTCGTTGCGGATGCGGACGCGGAGGGCGTAGTCCGTTCCGGGCGTCAGGTTCGCGACCGTGAAGGTCGCGGTCTCCCCGGGCGTGGCGGCGATTTCGGTCGACGGGACGACCGTCGCGAAGCCGTCGGCCGAAGCTTCCAGCCGCATCGTGGCGCGTTCCGCGCCCGTACCGAAGGCCGCCGCCGTGGCGGTGGCGGAGAGCGTGGAGAAGCCGCGCTCCCGGAACAACGCCGTGCCGGTGGGCACGCCCGGCGCATGCGTCGTGAAATGGGCGACGCTCGATTCTCCGACGACGGCGAACTCGTTCGTCGCAAGAACCTTCGCGTAGTAGGTCGTGTTCGTGGCGAGCGGGACCGCCGCCGCGGTCACCGCCGCAGGAGCCGACGCGAGACGGGCGAGCGGAAGAGAAAGAACAGGGGTCGCGAACGTGTTGTCGGTCGCGACGAGAACGACCGCGTCGAGCCAGGCGGCGTCGGCCGTCATTCCGGCGTTCATGCCGAGCGAGCCGATGGAGACGGACAGTGTGGCGTTGGTATACTGCACATCCGTGGCGACCACGCCGACCTGCGGCTCGGCCGTCGCCGCGTAGGGTGTCGCCTCGCCGGCCGTCAGGAACGCCGCATCGCTCTGCGTCGCGTAAGTCGCTGCGATCCAGTCGGCAGACTGGATGCCGGCGGAAAGGCGCATTTCGTCGAGCAGGCCCTGGAAGTTCTGGTCGTTGCCCCACTGGTTGCGGCCGAGCCACATTTCGGTGGAGTCCGACTGGTCCTGGATGTCGCCGGACCCCGTCTGCACCGCGAGCGCGCCGTTCACGTAGACCTTGCACCCGTTGCCCGTGTTCTTCTGGAACGTCAGGACGACGTGCCACCAGGTCCCGGCGGCCGGAACCGTCGCGTTCATGTTGTGGTCCTTCTTGCCCGGCGTGGTGACCTGGATCTGGCTGTTTCCTGACGTCCGGAACGAGATGAACAGGTTCTTGCCGAAGATGCAGTGGTTCCCGGAGAGGTTGGCGAGATTCGCCCATGCCTCGACCGTGAAGGCGTCCTTGAGTTCGGCGTTGGACTGGTTCTTCCCGCACGTCACGTAGTCGCTCTTGTTCGGCAGGGAGAGGGCCGAGCCGATCCGGCCGGCGGCGACGTCCGCGTTGCCGGCCGCCGTGCCGTCGTTGCCGTTTCCGGAGGCGTCGGCGGGCGAGGCGGCGTTCATGTGCCAGACGCCCTTGTAGCCCGCGAAGGGATTTTCGGCGCAAACGGTCTTGCCGCTCGCCGCGGAACCCCAGCACATGACGAACTGCGTGCCGTGCTCCATCGTCGGGAGCGTCACCCAGACGAGCGACGTGCCGTCGGGATTCCACGTGTCGATCTCGAACGGGAGGCCGTTGCCGTTCATGTCGACGAAGGCGATGTCGGCGCCCGTCGCCTTGGAGATGAGGTCGTCGTAGGAGAAGCCCAGCGGCGAGTTCTCGGCGATGCGCACGAGCACCGGGAAGCCGGCGAGGGCTGGCTTCGACGCATCGTAGCCGGCAACCTCGAACTGCGCGCCCTTGGCGAACGTGGCGGAAGCCGGTCCCGGCAGCGCGAGGGCGGGCGCGGCGAGGGCGGCGAGCGAGAGGAGGGCTAGTGAGAGCGATTTTTTCATGGGGATCTTTCCTGCAAGTCGGGCTGAAGAGGCGAAGTGTGCGATAATACGACCGCGCGGGGCGCGGCGGTGACGGCTTCCGGGGGCACGAAAGCCGATGCGTGCGCATGATAACACAGGCGCGCGCGCATGTCACGGAAAAATTCAGGAAGACCCGGCTCCCCCGCTGGGGGAGCTGGCGAGCGAAGCGAGCCGGAGGAGGCGTGGTCAATGCTGAATGCTGAATGCTGAATGCTGAATGACTCCCCCACCCGGCTTCGCCGGGAGCCCCCTCAGGGAGGGGGCCGGCGCTTCGCGCCGACGAAGCGTGCCCGGCGCCTGGCCCGGCGCCCCCGCTGGGGGAGCTGGCGAGCGAAGCGAGCCTGAGGGGGTCGGTCCTGCGCGGAGCGCGGGCCATAAGGCCGACTCCACGCGCCCGTGGCTGGGTGCGGCATGGCCGCTCCCCGCCACGGGCGCCGAGGGGGACTCTAGCGGAGGATCATGATCGTGCCGCCGAGGCCGGTCACGTCGGCGGCGACGCCGGTCGGGATTTCGTCCCCTTCGGGCGTCTTTCGGGTCGACGGCCAACCGTAGGTGTAGCGGAGCTTCGCGAACTTCTGGCCGAAGGGATTGCCGCACGCGACGCCCTGCACGAGCTCGACGTTCTTCGTGTCGATGCCGGCCTTCCATTCCACGAGCTGGACCGTCAGGGTGCGGCCGCTCTGGACGAGCGGGCTGTCCTGGTCGACCGACAGGCGGACCTTGTGCGCGAGCTCCGTCGAGCGCCAGGCGAAGCGCTTGTTGTCGGCCCCCTTGTCGTAGGAGGCGTAGACGGGGGCGTCGACGCCCGCCTTCCAGCCCTTGAGCGGAACCAGGAACGCGATGTCGAGATCGTGGTTCATCGGATCCTCGCTCTCGCTGTAGGTCCGGAAGCAGCCCGTGGCCTGGAGCCGGGCGCCCTCGCCCGAGAGCAGGAGGCCCTGCGGTCCGGCCGCGCTCTGGCGCTCGTAGCAGAACTGCGGAACCGTCGCGGTCGATTCGTCGAGCTCCAGGCCGGCGTCCCGGCCCCGGACGGTGATGCCGTCGCCGTTGCGCCATTCGAGCCGCGAGCCGCCCCTTGCGACGATCCACGTGTTGGAGCCTTGCAGGTCCTGCCACCCGCTGAAGGATCCGACGGCGCCGTTCTCGAACACGAGCCGGATGTTTTCGCTCTTGGCGCTCCCCAGCTGGATCGTGTTCTCCTCGCGGAGGGTCAGGGCGTCGAACACGACCGTCCAGCCGGACCACTTGGAATCGTTTCCGCCGCCCCAGACGTTGCCGTAGAGCTGCGAAGACCCGGCCCCTTCGCCGACGAAGCGCACGTCGAGGCGGTTCACGTTGAGGTCGAGCGACTGGAAATACCACGTGCCGTCGGGGACGGTCACGACGGCCGTCGTGCCGTCGAGGAACTTCGCCGGCGCGTTCTTGCTGTTCGGATAGCCGAGGACGTCCGTGAGGTCCGTGACGCCGGAGACGGTCCAGTTCGCCGGGTCGTCCCAGCGTCCCTCGGTCACTTCGGGCTTCCAGGTGTAGGTCGCGGCGTCGGTCGTCGTTCCCGTGAACACGTCGCTCGCGCTCGTCCATTCGGTGCCGCCGGGCGCGGTGTTGACGGAGCGGATCTGGAAGTAGACCGTGCGCGGCAGGCCGGGAACGGTTCCCGTGAGCGAGACCGTGCCGATCTTCGTGACGGGCATTTCGGCGATCCGCACGAAGTTGTTGGTGTCTCCGTCCTCGCCGTACCAGAGCGAGACGGTCGTCGCGCCCGCGCCGAGGACGTCGAGCGTTCCCGCGACCGTCATGTCGTGGTGCGAGACGGAGGTGACGGACGCGGCGCCGGCGAGGGCGGAGCCGGACTTGGTCGCGAACGCGGCGGGAAGCGTCGCGTCGTAGCCGCCGTCGGTCGTCGTCGCGACGAGCCGCCACCAGCCGTTGGTGCCCGGGACGACCGGAACGGTCGCCGCGAACGCGCCGGCGGACGCGACCGGGAGATTCGTGACGGTCCCGTCGGAGAAATCGTCCTTGTATCCGTAGGCGAGCGAGAGCGAGAATCCGGTTCCGGACCCCGTGGAAAGGAGCGAGCCGGAGACGGTCATGCGGTCGCCGTCGGTCGTGGCGGAAGCCGCCCCGAGCAGGGTCTGCGCGACGTCGAGCGACAGCAGCGGGGTCCAGAGTTCCGCGCCGTTCGCGCCCAGAAGGGCGAGGCGGAAATACGGAGTCGCGGCCGGGTTCGCGACGGGGATCGTCACGGAGGTTTCCGTCGCCGCGCCGGTCACCGACGCGAGGTTTTCGGCCGAGTTCGCCCAGGCGGTCTTGTTCGTCCCGCAGTCTTCGGCGCCCCAGAAGGCGCGGAGCGTTCCGGCCGGAAGGCCGGCGGTGAACGAGACCGTCGCGGAGACGCCATCGGTGGCGCGCTTCGTGGAGACGACCGTCATGGTGCGGTCGGCGGACGGCCGCAGGAACGAGCCGTCGCCGGGATCGAGGAACGGCTGCATCGCCGACGCGGACACGGTCCGCGTGCCGGTCGTGTTCCAGCCGAGGCCAAAGGTGTTGCTGTCCTCGCCCGCGCCGGCGCCGCCGGAGCCGTTGCCCATGCGCACCTCGAACTCGTACCAGGTGGTCTCGTCCGGCGTGAAGGCGCCGAAAACGGGATGCGCACCCCAGTTGGCCTGGCGCAGGACTTCCGTGTCGCCGATCCGGACGATGCAGGAGTCGTCGATCGAGGAGCCGATCGTGTAGGTCGTCCCGCCTTCGAGGAAGATCCAGCCCTTGTAGAAGAAGCCGATGTTGTTGCCCCAGACGTAGGAGGCTCCGGACTTCTCGCTCGCCCATGGGGTCTGGTTGTAGCGGTAGGCCATGAGGACGCCCTCGACGCCGTCGGCCTTCGTTTCGTCCCAGACCATCGCGTCGAGGCCGTCCGCATTGCCGCTGCCGGCGGAAAGCCGCATCTGGCGCAGGCCCCAGTCCGACGCGCCGACCGAGCCGCCGTCTCCCGCGAGCGTGTCGAACGTGAAGACGTCGCCCGCGCCGCGCTGGTCGTGGTCGTTCTCGCCGACGAAGCGCGCGTAGTAGCGGCGCTCGGCGCGCAGGTTCCCGACGCGAACGGGCGCGACCGCGCCGACCGGGACGCCGTTCGTGAACGGCACGCTCCAAACCTTGGCCGGCGAGCCCGGCTCGAAGGCGTCCGGATCGAGCGCGTATTCGAGCGAAATGTCGACGAGGCCGTTCTGCGAAAGAGATCCGACCTCGAAAACATAGGCGGAGAGCGTCACGTCGTTGCCGCCGGGCGCGATGCCGCCGACGGCGGCGTTCGGCAGGATTTCCGTCAGAACCGGAATGTCGGGCAGGTAGTAGGAAGCGCTCCAGGAGGACTTTCCGCCGTCGGCGATTCCGACAAAGCGGACATAGACGGCGTCCCCGAGCTCCGCGGCCGGGATGGTCGCGGTGAGGAACGAGGCGGTTTCGTCCATCGCTCCGACACGCATGGAGCCGGCCCATCCCGCCACGGCTTCGCCGCCGTGGCGCTGGCCCCAGACGGCGTAGACGTTCGGGAACGCGGGCGAGCCCGCAGGGGCGGACACGACGGCCGTCAGGCCTTCGGCCGTGCGGACGCAGGAGCCGAGCTCGAGCGGACGGGTCCCGGGGCGGTTCTCCGCCGCTGTCGCGAACGCGACAGGCCCGGACGTGCAGACGTTGTTCGCCGCGCCGTCGTTCGCGGCGACGAGCAGGGCGTAATAGGCGGAGCCGGGACGGAGCCCGGACAGCGTCGTCTCGTGGTTGCCGGGGACGAAGTCCGCGGCGGGAACGGCGACGTTCGTGCAGGACGAAAGGTCGTCCAGCGCGGCCGCGGACTCGGCCCAGTAGAGCCGGATCGACTCGATCGCGCGGCCGGAGCCGGCGCGGACGAGCAGCCAGGGCATCGTGACGTCGCCCGGCCCGATCGCGGCCGCGCTTTCCAGCACGACGAGCGGCGTCGGGTCGGACGCGGCGGTCGTGATGGACACCGTGTCCGCGCACTCCGTCTCGAACGTGTCGGCTCCCGAATGGTTCACCGCAAGGAAGCCCACGACATAGTCCGTCTCGGGCGCAAGGCCGGTCGCGGTGCCTTCGTAACGGCCGTCGGCGGGCTCGGCGGAGGAGTAGATCAGATTCGTGATCGTCGCGGAGCTTCCGTCCGCGGTCGCGAGCGCGTAGACCTCGACGGAGTCGGCGCCGAAGCCGGGCCACAGGTCGAAGGAGAACGTGGCGGACGTATCGTCGAGCGTGACGAGCGCGGGGTTCGCGATGTCCGGGCCGCTCATCTCGTCGGCGAGGACCTCGATCTTGCCGGTTCCGGAGAAGTGGTTGTCGTCGATGTGGTCGGCGCCGGACGCCGACGAGCCCCACGTGCCGCGCTGCAGCGCGACGCCGTTCACATAAAGCTTATGGACCGTTTCCGTTGTTCCGTCAACTGGAATGAACTTCGGGCCGAAGCCGGCGCGGTCGTTGAGGTGGAGGTCCTGTGCGCAGAACGAGCCGGCCTTGCCGATGCGAAGCGTCGCGGCGCCGCTTTCAAGGCGCACGGGGACGTCGATCTTGCAGCCCGTCGTCGCCGATCCGAGCGTGACGTCACACCCGTTGATCGCGAGCTCTCCGTCGATGCCGGTCTGGTCGCCGCCAAGGCGGAGATAGCCCGGGAACGAGATCGCGAGCCCCTTCGGAGCGACGATCGACGCCCAGACCTCGTTGGGCGACGCCTGGCTCTGGACGGTCGAATACAGGTAGCCTTCGTTCGGGAGACGAAGCGTTCCGGCCGTGCCGTCACGATAGTCGGATTCCGTGCCGATCGCGGCGCGGTCGCCTTCGAGGACGACGCCGCCGGATGTGACGGTCAGCGTTCGGTCCGCGCCAAGGGCCGTCCCCTTGCTCCAGTTCTTGTTGAGGCAGAGGGAATTGACCGTCGCGTCCGACGCGAGCGCGATCGTCTTCTCGTTGACGAACACGTTCTCGCCCGGATCCGTCGCGGCGGCGAGTGAATCCTTGGAGGCCGGGTGCGTCGGGGCGCGGACGATGCAGTCGGCCTCGCCGTCGCTCGAGCCCAGATACGGGAAGTAGAGGCGGCCGCCCCACTGGACCGCGCAGACGATCCATGGGACGATCGACTCCCGGTTCGAGCCGTTTTCGCCATCGGCGCCGATGGCGTGGTCGCCGAAGCCATGGACGATAACATGCGATTTGACGGCCGGCATGCTGCCACCGTATTGGTTGACATCCGTTGTTGAGACCTTCAGCGTGCCGCGGTTCTCGTGCCGGAGTTCGGAGAACTCCATCTGGTTCGTTGGCGTGGAGTTGAGGAAGTCCGTCGTGTTGATGTAGGAGTAGCCGCTGCTCACGACGAGCGCGTCAGACCGGTTCGGGTTCCTCGGGATGCCGTTTTTGGGCCACGAGTCGTTGTTGCCTCGCTGCAAGAGCGTTCCGCCGGCCATGACCATGGCCTTGCCGCCGAAGCTGTTGTCCCCGGGCCCCCAGGCGCCCCAACCGTGCGTGCTGCCCCAGGTGGCGACGCCGATGGACGAAGCGATGCCCGCGTAGGCAACCTGCCCCTCGATGACGAACGTTGCGTTCGCCGCCTCGTAGCCAGTGTTGGCCTTGAGCCAGAAGCCGCCGCCGCGGGAGCTGATGCCGCAACCGTCGTATTTCTGCCGCTGGCGGATGTAGAGCGTCCCGGCAAAATCCTTGAGCGCGCTGTCGAAGTAGCCGACGGGGCCCTCATAGACGATGTCTCCCTCGCCAATGATCGGGAATCCGTTGCCCCAGATGAAGTTGGAGCAGTTGCCCATCTGGTCGTCGGCACCGTCCTTCCACCCGTGGTCGAGGTTGAGGAGGTGGAACGTCCTGCCAGCGGGGACGGTCAGCGCCAGGCCGTATCCGTTTTTGAAGATGATGCGGTTGTGGGTGTTGCGAAGCGTCGTGTCGGTCACGTCCGGGTGCTTTCCGGCGTCGAGCTCCAGTCCGTCGGGGATGGCGAGGCCGAGCCGGCTGCCGGATCCAGAGCTGCCGAGGTAGAAGGTAGGGAGGGCGTTCAGGACATCCTTGCGGCCGAGGCCCGTGATGCGAAGAATCCCCGGCTTGTCCTGCTCCCCGGTGCGGAACGTCAGCGTCTTGTTGCTGCCGGCGAGGCGGAGAGACCCGGACGCGGGCGCGGATTCGTCGAAGCCGATGTAAAGCGCGCCGACCGTGGCGTCGACGTCGAGCGTGAGGGTCTTGTCCTTGGCTAGCGGGACGATGGCCACGTCGCCCGCGCCGTCGGGATAATCGCCGGCGGCGCCGGCGTCGCGAACGCACGTCCACTTGGCGGCGTCGGACCAGTTCATGCCTGCGCTGACGGCGTCCGCGACGAACACGCTGCCCTTGCAGACGGGCATGCAGATTGCGATTCCCATCGTCGAATCGCGCTCAATCTCGCCAGACACGGCATTGAAGCGGTAGGCGGCGATGGCCGTGAAACCGGGTTCCCGCGCGACGAGCGTGACGCCGTCTGCCGCGAGTTCGAACGGGCGGATGTCGAGCGGCAGGTAGTATTCTCCCGCGATCGGGAGCTCCGGCAGGACGATCGTGTCACCGGGACGGACGGGCGCGGTGCGCAACTCGGCGAGGCTCACGACGGCGCGGGCCGACCCGCCGGGGCGGACGACGAGCTCCCAGGTCTCCAGAACCTCGTCGCCATCCAGCGTTCCGGTCACCGTGACCGTGGCCGTGGCGGTCCTGCCGGCGGAAGGGATGCCCGGCCAGGAGAGGGTCCCGGCGGCGGAGAAGTCCCGCGTCCCGATTTCGTTTCCGTCGTAGGCGAGGGTCGCCGAGAGCGTCGCGCCCTCGAAGACGTCGGTGACGCCGAACGAGAAGTCGACGGCCGTTTCGTCAACGGAGAAGCGGTAGCCGATGCCCGTCGTGGCAAGCGGCGTCGCGCGCGTGGCGAACGTCCCGGCAACGGGTGCGTAGGAGACGACGCCCCATTCGTTCACGAAGCGGAAGCGAAGCTCGTAGGTCGTCGCGGGGGCGAGGCCGGCGACCGTCAGGGCGGCGGACTCGCCCGTCGTCCCCGCGATCTCGGCCGAGGCGACGACGGTCTCGAACCCGTCCGCCGACGCCTCGAGCCGCAGGACGGCGGAGGATGATCCCGCGCCGTAGTCGGAGAGGGTCGCCGTCGCGCCCATCGACTTGCTTCCGCGCCAGTCGAACGCGCCGGTTCCCGCCGCGGGCGCGGGATCGAGCGTCGTGAAGGTGACGAGCGCCGAGACGCCCGTCGCGCCCTGGTCGTTCACCGCGGTCGCCTGCGCGTAGTAGGTCGTGTTCGTGACGAGTCCGGAGAGGGCGCGGGGGAAGGCGTCCAAGCCGGTCGCGTCCGTCGCAAGGACGCCGGAGAAGACCGGGAGGGAGAGGTTCTGGTTGGTGCTCACGACGAGCGAGACCGTCGCCCGCGAGGCGCCGGATCCGAACGCGATCAGCCGAGTCGCGAGCGTCGCGTTCGTGTAGTCGACGGAATCGGCCGCGAGCGCGAGGGTCGGCGCGGGATCGCTGTCGTCCACGACGTTCACGCGCAGGATCACCGCGCCGTCGCCGCCGCGGCCGCCCATGGAGCAGAAGGGGTTGTTGTTCTCGCCGGATCCGCCACCGCCGCCGCCGCCGAGGCCGTCCGTGCCGTTGACGGCCGTGGTCCGGGCGCGCGCCGACGCCGACGAGACGCCGGTGCCGCCGCCGCCCGCGCCGCCCGCGGCGCCCGCGCCGTTGTAGCCGCCGCCCGCACCGCCGCCGCCGCCGTAGACGACGAGCGTACCGGTGATGGAGCTCTCGACGCCGTCCCCGCCGGCGCCCGGGACGTTCTGGGTGCCGTCCGCCCCGGCGGAGCCCGCGCCGCCGCCGCCGCCGGCGGAGTTGTCGCCGTTGGTCGTCGCCGCGCCGCCGGCGTGGCCCTCGCCGTCGACGCCGACGGCATGGACGGTGCTCTTGCCGGACGAACCGCCGCCCGAACCGCCCGCGAGGCCGTAGCTTTCCTCCGGTTTGTTGGAGCCCGCGTAGTTGAAGTTGCCGCCGCCGCCGCCGCCGTGCGCGGTGAATAGGACGGAGCCTCCGGCGGCGAGCGTGGTGTCGCCGCCGCAGGCCGTGGCCGGAGTGACTCCCTCGTGGAGCTGGTTGGCGTCGCTTTTGTTGGAGTACCAGTAGGTGTGGATCGCCGGGCTGCCGCCCGCGCCGACCGTGGCCGTGTAGGATTGCGCCTGGAAGGAGAGGTCGGAAGCGGCGACCACGCCGCCGCCGCCGCCGCCGCCGCCGCGCTGCAAGCCGCCCGCGCCGCCGCCGCCCACGACGAGGATTTCCGCGCCGGCGCTCGCCTTGTTCGGCGAGAACGTGAACGAGCCGTGCCGCGAGAAGACGTAGGTGCGGTGGGGCAGGTCGTCGATCACCCGGTCGGGCGTGCGCGAGAACGAGCCCCAGCCGTCGGTGTAGGAGGACTCCGTCCAGCGGTCGAGCAGGACGGGGCCCGCCGCCGTGCCGTCCGGGAACACCTCCGCGGGCGCCGTCTCGTCGTAGAGGCGGATCTCGTCGAAGTACATCGTCGCGTCCTCGCCGTCCTCGTCGAGCGAGAACTGCAGGATGGCCATGCCGGGGATGGTGTCCCAGCCGCGGGTCTGGTCGAGCTTCTGCCGGTCGAACCAGATCGTTTGCGCGTTGTTCGCGCTGGAGACAACGAGCTGGTGCCATGAGCCGACGACGCTGACTGGCCCTCCGAGGTCGTTGGTGAGCGCCGTGTAGGAACCGGCGCCGATCTGGGTGTTGTCCTTGATGAAAAGCGATCCGTCGCCGCCGTTTGCGGCGGCGAACTGGAAGAAACAGCGGAAGTGCGCGCTCGCGGGCGCATAGAACCAGAACGCGATCGTCCAGTCCTTCTGGAGGCCTGGATTGGGGACGGCGAGCGTGCTGTGGCTCGGGACCGAGATCACGCCCGTGCGGTCGCCGAGGACGGCGGCGTCCGACACCATCGAGAGCGTCGACATCGTGTCGGTGAGCGTGACGGGCTGCTTGTTGCCGGAGGACACGCCTTCCTTTGCGGGCGAGCCGATCACGGCCTCGAGGGGATTGGCCCCGTCGAACGTGTAGAGCCCGACGAGCCCGGCGCGCGCGGGCGGCGCGAGAAGGGCGAGGGCGAGAAGGATGAGCGATCTCTGGATCTTCTTCATGGGGAACCTCCGAAGAGTCGGTGTTTCCGGTTGAACGTGCAAAGGGAAAGACGGGAGCGTTCGAACGAGTCGAAAAGTCAGTGAGAAACGAGGAATGGGAACGCCAACGTATTCTACACGAAACGCGCGGGAATAGCAAACCCTCCGCCCCCGGACTCTTGCGGGAGGGGGCGGAAAGGGCTAGAATCCGGATTCTCCATGAAGATACGTTCCGTTCCTCCGTCCTCCCTCCGCGGCATCGCCGCCGCGGCCGCCTTCGCCGCCGGCGCCGCGGCGCGGGCCGAAGTGCCGCGTCCGTGCCCTGCCCGCGCAATCTCCGTCGCGGACGGGCAGGTCGAGATCGTGCACCACGTGGACCGCAAGGCGACGTACCATACCTGCTTCGCCTGCGACGACCTCGCCGTGGCCGACTGGCGGGCCGTCGCGGCGAGCCGCGAGACCTCGGCGCTCGACTACGACGTCTGCTCCAACGGCCTCGCGCGCACGCCGGCGGACGGCGCCACGCGGCGCTTCTTCCGGATCGGGAGCTCCTACGAGCCGTTCCGGAAGGACGACGCCATGCCGCGCGCCCCCGTCCGCGACGACCTGGAGGTTCCGCTCTCCAGGATCGAGAAGAAGGACGGCGACTTCGACGCCTCGACGGGCGTGCTCACCCTTCCCAAGCCGAACAAGTCGTCGCAGGTCTGGTTCGGAAACCACAAGTGGAACGAACCCGTCGACGCGACGGACTACGAGTGGCTCGTCATCGAGAAGCGCGACGCCACGGACACGTTCAACGTCCGCCTCTACTACAACGACCCGGACGGCGGCGACGGCGCCATCCAGTCCACCCTGCGGTGCGAGACCTATCGGGACCGCTGCTACCTCCGGCTCGACCCGCGCTACCGGGGGTCCGTCCGGATGATCCAGTTCCAGGCCGTCTCGAACGCCTGGCACTACGTCCCGAGCGACACGGTCGTCACGCTGGACCGGATCTACTTCACGCAGAGCCGGCCCATCGTGCCCGTCGTCGACGCCGGCCCCGCCGTCCCGTTCGACGACTCCATCCCGGCGACGAACCTCGTCCGGGCGATGAAGGCCGGGTGGAACCTCGGCGGCTCGCTCGAGTGCAACGCCCCGTCGTGGGACCCGGACCTCGCGCTGGGGCTCGACACGGAGGTGATCTGGGGCTCGCCCTACTGCACCGAGGCGCTGATCCGGTGGCCCGCGGAGCACGGCTACTCGACCCTCCGCATCCCCGTCACCTGGTACAACCACGTCATCGACGCGGACTACACGATCGACCCGGACTGGATGCGGCGCGTGAAGCAGGTCGTGGACTGGGCGATCGGCGCGGGCTACTACGTGATCCTCAACGAGCACCATTCCGTCCGGGAGAACATGCGCCGCCCCCTCGCGCGCGGCGACGGCTACATCGTCCGCGACGATCCGAACGACATCGCCGAGTCGCGCCGCTTCCTCAAGGCGGTCTGGGAGCAGATCTGCGCCGCGTTCAACGACGGCTACGACGAGCACCTCGTCTTCGAGACGATGAACGAGCCGCGCAACACCGACGAGACGCACGGCCACGCCTGGCAGCCGGGTCTCGCCTGCTACTACTTCAACGACGAGCTGGGCTACTGGAGGACGTGGTGCGACAACCGCGCGTGCCCCGAGTGCCTCGCCGACTACGCGATCCTCAACGACTACAACCAGCTGTGCCTCGACACGATCCGCGCGAGCGGCGGCAACAACGCGAAGCGCTTCGTCATGGTCCCCGCGCTCTGCACCGGACGCGACACCCTCCGCGCGGACGACGGCATGACGGACGAGCAGTCCCGGCGGACCGGCGAGGCGCAGTCGCCCGGACTCTTCCGCATGCCGCGCGACACCGCCCGCGACAAGCTCCTCGCGACGATCCACGACTACGCGCTCGGCACGGACTCGTCCAATCCGAAGACGGTGTTCACGGACGCGATGAAGACGGACCTCGAGGACTGTTTCCGGGCGCTCCACGACCACTACACCGCGACGAACGGGATTCCGGTCGTGATCGGCGAGGCCGGCGCGTTCCGCAAGAAGATCCCGCTCTCGGTGCGGCTCGAATGGATCCGCTTCTTCGCGGACCTGGCGCGCCGCAACGGCATGGCGGTCGTCTACTGGGACTCCGGCGAGGACGGCGACGGGACGATGGCCGAGTTCGACCGCGCCGGACTCCGGTTCTACGAGCCGGAGTTCGTCCAGGCCTTCCTCGGGGCGATGGAGGGCGACTAGCGCCGGACGCGGAACGCAAGGCCGGCTCCACGCGCACGTGGCGGGGTGCGGGCGAGCCGCACCCCGCCACGTGCGCCGAGGGGGACTCTAGCGGAGGATCATGAGCGAGGGCTGGAGAAGGTCGTCGCCCTTCACCTTGAGAATGCCGGGACCGGAGAACAGCTCGTCGTCGACGAACGCCGGGAAGCCGATGGTCGCGAGGGCGGCCATGGCGGCCTCCGCCTCGCTGGAGCCGTAGTAGCCGCGGTGGAGGTTCTCGCCGTTCACGTAGAGTCGGCGGACGAAAGCCGGCTCGGCGTTCTCCAGCTCGAGCCTCGACGTCGTCGAGATCCAGTCGCGGTCCTGGAGGTCGAGGCGGGCGTCCGTCCCGAAGGCGTCTCCGCCCGTGATGCGCAGCTTCGCGCCGGCGGCGACGAAGACGTCGTTGTCGCCGAGCGTCGCGTCCTCGAGGAGCGAGAGCCGCCCCGCGCCCACCCAGACGCCGCCCGTGAGCGCGTCCATCGGCCGGTACAGACGGAGCGTGCCGCCGGCGCTCTTCACGAAGCCGGCCGTGCCGGCGACGCGACAGCCGATGTCGACGGTGTCGTTCTGCCGGTTGACGTAGACGTAGGCCGTGCGGTTCCCGAAATCGACCGTCGAGGAGGCGGAGTTGGCGTGGTCCGGCGGCGCGAACGGCGTTGAAACGACATTGAGGTATCCGGATAGGATCCGAACGGTCGAATTCGGCTGGGCGAAGTAGCAGTTGGCCCACGGATACACCGCGACGGCCTCCCATGCCGCGCCGTCCTCCATCGGGTCGTTCCTGCCGTTGTTTCCAAGCTGGCGGATGCCCGTCGCGGAGGAGCTCCCGTCCGGTTCGACGTTCCGAACGCGGCCCGTCGCGGTGTCTCGCACGGTGACGTATCGGTTCTGGTTCTCGGCATTGGGGAAGAAGAACGGCAGGATCTCGTAGCCCTTGCCCGAGTCCCACGCCGCGGCGGGGGCGTTCACGACGTGGAAGTCGTTGGAGATGATTCCGGCCCCCCTGTCGCTCGACGTATCGAGCCCGAGCGCCGCCGTCGCGCCCGGTTCGGCGACGAGGTTCGTGACGACCGTGTGCGAATTGGGGTAGCACCCGTTGTGCCATGTGGAGATGCCGGACCAAAGCTTCCCCATCGGGCCCGTGGCGAGGCGGAATTCGCCGATTTCGAACCAGTCCTCGCGGACGCCGTCCTGATATTTCCCGTCCAGCGGCCCCTGCGTGATGAGGTTGAGCTCGCCGCCGTCGAGCGTCACCTTGGGCGGCATGACGCCGCCGCGCCAGAAGTTGGTGGGCGCGCTGAACTGGTATCCGTTGCTCCAGCCCGTGCGGACGGACGCCCCCTTGCGGTCGTCCTTGTTCCCGAACCAGGCGCCGGAAACTTTGAGCTCGGCGGCGGCGCTGCCGAGATAGGCATTGCCGAGGAACAGTCCTGCGCCGCCGTAGTTTCCATTGTGGTTGCACGAGGCGGGATTCCAGGTTCCCGTGAAGCTCTTGCGTGCGGGGAAGCCGCCGAGCGACGCGGTGGAGTCGGCGCGAAGGACGATTTCGCCCGAACCGCGCACGTCGCCGTTGAACTGGATCTGTCCGCCGCTGGCATACCGGTCTCCGGGCGAACGGAACGGAACGCGATCGGTCGTGAATACGTGGGGTCCGACGTCGAGCGCGCCATTGAGCACGAGCCCCATGTCCTTCGCGCCCATGCCGTCGACGACGAGGTCGTTCGCAAGGACGATCGACGCGCCGATCGTGAGGTTGCCGGCTCCCTCGTTGCGGCCCGCCATGCGGAGCCGCGATTCGCTTCCGTCGCCGGTCCGGAACGTCAGCGTGCCGTTCGAGAGGTAGATCTGGTTCCCGCTGTGCGTCGAGCCGAGGCCGAGGTGGCCGACCGTGACGGCGTTCCCGCCGAGGTCGAACGTCACGGTGTATCCCGTGAGCGGCAGGTAGACGAGGGCGACGTCGCCGGGCCCGTTCGGCCAGTCGTGGTCGCCGGAGATCTTCTGCCAGTTCGCCGCGTTGCACCAGCCGACCGTCCCCAGCGTGGCGGTGCGGTTCACGAAGAGCCCGGCGCCGTGCAGGTCCTCGTCGCGCGGGGCGACGATGAGGACGCCGTCCTCCGCGAGGGACGTCTCGCCCGTGACGGGATCGGCGGCGTAGCGCCGGATGCGGCTTGCGCCGGGCTCGAGCGCGGTGAAGGTCGTCCCCTCGAGGGAGACCACGGTGTTGGTGTCGTAGACGAGGCTCTCGCCCGTCGCGAGGGCGGGCAGCACGAGCCGGTCTCCGACGCGCAGGATCGTCGTCGCGAGCTCGTCGAGCGACGAAACGACGCGGATGGCCCCTCCGACGGAGAACGAGAAGGGATACTCCGCCGAAAAGACCGTCCCGCCGGACGAGGAGGAAACGGCGAAGACGGCGGAATGCGACGAGCCGGGCTTGCCGGTCCAATCGGCGGCGAAGTCGCCGGGCTCCGAGAGGCCTCTCCACGCCTTGACGGGCTTTCCGTCGACCGACAGCGTGACGTCGTAGGTCGTTTCCTCCTCGACCGAGAGGCAGGAGATGGAGAGCGTCTGGACGCCTTCGCCGCCGGGCGCGGCGGCCGGGGCGGACATCTCGAAGGGCGTGGAAAGCGTGTCGTAGGAAACCGCGAGGGGAACCGCGGTCTCGAACCCCCACTCGTTCAGGATACGGACTCGCGCCCAGTAGGCCGTGGCGCCGGCGAGTCCGGTCGCGGTCAGCGTCTGGCTGGCGGGAACCGCCCCGGCGAGGGCCTCCGCGCCCGGGAACGACAGCGTCGTCTCCGCAGGGAACGCGGGATCGGTCGAAACGTCGAGCGTCAGGAGGGCGGAGGACGAGCCGGCGCCCCAGTCCGAGACGACGCCGACGAAGGACAGCGACGAGAAACCGCGCGAACCGAACGATGCGCGTCCCGCGGGCGGCAGCGGTTCGAGCGTCCGGAACTCGACGACGGACGATCCGCCCGTCTCGTGCGCGCTATTCTCGCCGACGACGCGGGCGTAGTAGGTCGTGTTGGTCGTGAAACCGTTCACGAAGAGCGTCTGCGAGCCGATGCCGACGAGCGTCGAAAGGGGCTCCGTTCGGAGGATCGTCGCGAAGTCGCGCGTCGCCGAGAACTGCAGCTCGGCCGTGACGGAGTCCGCGCCGGCGCCCAGCCCGTTGCAGGTCGCGACGAACGTCGCGTTGGTGTAGGCGACGTCCGCCGCCGAGAGTCCGAAGGTCGGGCTTTCCTGCGCGAGGTTGTAGATCTCCCCCCACTGGACGTACGGAATGGCGACGCCGTTCGTACCGGCCGTGCCGGAGAGCCGGAACGCGACGAACGCCGCGTTTCCGGCGCCCGGCACCGTGCATTGCACGGAGGCGGTGTCGCCCGCGGGCGGGTTCGTGACGAGGGTGCTCGACGTCCAGATGGACGGATCGTATCCGCCGTTGCCCGCGCCGTAGAAGGCCGTGAGCGCCGCGGCGCCGTCGGGAATGCCGGCGAACGCCGCCGTGACGACGAGATCGTTCCCCGCTGCGGCCACGTTCTGGATCTCGAAGAAGGACGTCTCGGAGTAGACGACTCGTAGCAGCGACGCGTCGCCCGGGTCGACGGCCTTGGACCACGGGCCTCCGTCCTTGAACGTGTCGGCCGTGAAGGACGAGATGCCGTCCGTGTTGTAGCCGAAGCCGATCGTGGAACTCACGCATCCCGCTCCGCCGCCGCCGTTGCCGAAGCGGAACTCGACGTCGTGCCAGCCGGTCTCGTCCGGCGTGAAGGATCCGGTGACAAGGTTCTGGTAGTTGTCGTTGTTCAGGACTGTCGTGCCGTCGACCAGGACATAGCCGGAGTCGTCGATGTACTTGCCGAACCAGTAGGTCGTGCCGGCCTCCAGATACATCTGCCCGACGTAGCCGAAGGTCGTGTTGTCGCCCCAGGCGTAGCTTTGCGCGTTGTAGGGATTTGTAGCGGATCCGGAGGTCGAGGCCATGATCGCGCCGGGGACGTTCGTCGCGGTCGAATGCGAGAGGATGTCGGTCGTGCGGTCCATCGCGGAGCCGCCGATCCGCGCCTGGATCAGGCCGGGCGCGTAGACCTTGCGCGGCGAGAAGGGCGCCTCGGCCGTGGTCCGCAGCTCGGGGTCGACGACGTAGGTCACGAGCCCCCAGTCGTTCACGATGCGGAGACGGACGAAGTAGGCCGTCTCGTAGTCGAGCCCCGGGATTTCGAGCGTGGCGGCGGCGCCGAGGGCGGGCGTCGCCTCCGGCGAGGCGCCGGCGAGCGACGCGAACGAGGGGTCCTTGGCGGCCTCGAGCCGGACCTTGGCCCAGGCGGAGCTGTCGCCGGGCGAAGAGACGGTCCCCCGCCCGACTAGCTGCGAGCCGCCGGCGCCGACGAACGCGTATGTACCGGCGGGCGCGGTGGGCGAGAGCGTCAGGGGGAGGACCTCCGAGACGGCCGCGCCGCCGAGCGCGTTCGTCGCCATGACGCGGAACCAGTAGGGCGTGTTCGTGGAGAGACCCGTCGCGACGAGGGCGATGGCGCCGATCGTCGTGGCGGGGTTGTTCGGATAGGCGAACGTGAAGGCGGGAGCGTCGAAGCCGTCGATCGCCGTCGCAACCTCGAGCGCGAGGTCCGCCTCGGCGGCGCCCACGCCGAGCGCGCGCAGATCGGCCGTGGCGGTCACGCCCGCCGAACCGGGGGCGAGGGAGACGAGCGAGACGAGCGGGTCGACCGTGAGCGTCATCACCTCGGTCCACTCCGTGAAGAACGTCGCGACGCCGGCCGAGCCCTCGAGGTAGAGCCGCAGCGCCTTGTTGCCGGCCGCGCCGGGGATCGTGAAGGTCTGCGCCGAGGTCCCGGCCGCGACCGTTCCGACCGCGGCGACGTGGTCCCAGGCGGACGTCGCGGCGGCTCCGCCGTCGAGCGCTCCGTAGCAGGCGTAGACCGTCGCGGCGGACGGCAGGCCCGCGAACGAGACAGCGGCCTCGAGGTCCGTCCCGTTCTCCGCCGGAGTCACCGCCGTGACCGTCGTGAAGGCGTTCGTTCCCGCCACGCGGAAGAGGGACATGTCGCCCGGGTCCGTCAGCTCCTTCCAGACGTTGGCGTCCTCGTAGCTCGTGCTTGGCGTCCCGGACGGGTTGTACTGGAGCGCGAAGCGGCAGTACATGACGTTCTTGCCGCCGGCCCAGTCCCAGATCCAGGCGTTGAACGGCACCCAGCCCGTGGCCGCCGCGGTGTAGCTCGTGGCGATCGCGGGACCGGCGTTGTAGCCGGAGTTGTTCCCCTGGTGGACGACGGTCTTGCCGTCGACCACGAGCGCCTCGCCGTCGTCGAACCGGCCGTAGAACTGGTAGGTCTTCCCCGCCTCGACGAACATCTCGCCCTCGTAGGCGTAGACATCGTAGTTGTACCAACCCCACTTTTTTCCGCTGATCGGATTCTGCTTGAGCGAGGGGCCCTCGCCGGCGCTGGTGTCCATGAAGACGCCGGGTGTGCGGTCGAGATGCTCGGCGTCCGCGACGGCGACGAGGTTCGACGCCAGGACGGGCGCGGTGTTGTTCGAGGCTTCCCCGGCGACGGCGAAGCCGTAGGGGGTCGGCGCCTTGAACTGCGACTGCCACAGCCCAGGGAAGTGGACCGTGTTGGCGCGCGCAACAGTCGCGAGCGATGCGAGAGCGAGGATGAGCGGCAGGAGTTTTTTCATCGGGGGTGGGCCCAAGCGTTTGCTCGTTGAAAATGTAAAGAGGAAGCGGTTGAAGGGGATGAAAGGGTTGTCGAAAGGTGAATGAGGTGCATTCTACATGAAACGTGCCGAGAGCTCAAGCCGCTTTCGCATGCGCGCGGAGATTCGGTTCCCCCGCCGGGGGGCTGGCGAGCGAAGCGAGCCGAAGGGGGCGGGCCCGCGCAAGCACGGGCCGTAAGGCCGACTCCACGCGGGCGTGGGGGGGTGCGGCGCCGCACCCCGCCACGTGCGCCAGAGAAAAAGGCGGATGTGGCAACGCATGCCGCCGAGATCGGAAATGCGCGGCTACTTCTCGATCTTGAGCCGGTAGAAGCGGGCGGCGGGGGCGTCCTCGTTCTCCAGCGAGCCGGGCTCCGCGGGGGTCGGAAGGATCGGCGGATCGATCGGGATGTAGCGTTCGGCGTCGTCCAGGTTCGTGACCGAGTCGGAGTAGTAGAGCCGCACCGAACCCCTCACCTTGCGCGACTGCGTCTCCGTCACGCCATGGAACGAGAGAGCGCCCTTCACGACCGGCTTTCCGGCGGCGTCGAAGGAGATCTCCGGAATCGTCAGCGCGACCTCGGGATCGGTCTCGGGGACAATGCCGACGAGATAGCACGTCTCCAGCGCCCGGGCCGTGCCGGCGAAGTTCGTGAGCGCGGTGTGGCCGTCCTCGGTCCCGTCCAATTCGTCGAGCCAGCCCTCGATCTCGGGAATCGCGTCCAGCGCCGCATAGACCGCCGGGACGGCGGACGTGTCCTTCGGCATCGCGAACGACGGCCGCCACTGGGTTTCCTGCGTCACTTCGCCGCCCTGGACTACGCCTTCCTCGGCGTCGCCCAGGGATTCGAGAGCGATGAACCAGCGGCCCGTCTTGTTGCAGGCGGCCGTGTTTTTGTCGCCCGGAACCGATCGGAACCATCCTTCCGAATTGACGCGGACGTTCTGGATGCGCTTGCCGTTGTAGTCGCGGAGCTCCACGTAGATTTCCCCGTTCTTCAGCTTGCGCGTTTCGTTCTTCGTCGAATCGAACAGCCAGTCGGCGGAGGTGAGCCTGAACGTCCCGTGGGCGGCGATTGCGACCGCGTTGGTGATTTCGGCGAGCTGGGTGAGGGTCTGGCCTTTCTTCTCGCTCCAGACGGAGAGCCCCTCCAGCTGGACGCCGCGGTCGAGCTTGTTCGTGAGGAGGACGAACTCGTCGGCCGGGTCGTTGACCGCCGCGTTGAGGATCGCCGCGACGCGGATGCCGTAGCGCTGGTCGTTCGGGACGTCCGCCTCAAGCGCGACCTCCTCGAGGGGGCTCCACTCGCCGTCCTTGAGGACGCGGGCGCGGACGGTGAAGCCCTCGTCCGGAATCGGGAAGCCGCCGGCGTAGAGGACGCCGGCGTCCATCGGGTCGGAGATTCCGTTGGTCGTGTAGTAGATCTCGCCGCCGGCGCCGCCGTTGGAGAGGCAGACCAGCCCCTGATACGGGACCTCGTCGCCGTCGAAGTAGCGGCTGCCGGACTCGTCCTCGACGATCGGCGGCTCGACGGTAGGATACCAGCCGGCCGTCTTGTATTGTTGCGTCATGTTGGAGATGCGGGCTTTGATGAAGTTCGTCGCCGTGGTGCAGGCGTCCAGCCACGTGGAGCGCGTCTCGCCGTTCTGCGCCCAGCGCGCCTGCTCGCAGACGATGGCGTCGTCGATCTCCGCCATTCGCGCGGCGTAGCGCTCGATGTTCTTCGCGGTGGTCATCGCGCCGCCGTCGCGAAGGAAGAACCGGTAGAAGGCGTCGGCGAATTCGCGACGGTAGGTCGGGTTCTGCATCAGCAGGTAGTGCAGCTCCGCCGGGGTGAAGTACGGGATCTCGCGGAACTTCGCGGCGCCGAGACCGGAAAGATCCTTGGATCCCTGAACCGGGGGACTCGTCTGCGCCTCGGTGCCCCAGTAGGTCGGGTTGTTGTTCGCCGCGGTATTGCCTCCGTTCATGTTCATCGAGACCTCCGCGTCGTGGCGCAGGAACACGAAGCCGCACACGGTGCCCGCGTCGTCGCGGTTGCGCAGGGCGTTGAAGTTGTTGGCGTGGCCGATGTCGATGCCGCTGTAGGGCGAGGTCGGTCCATCCTGGTCGACCATGAAGTGCGACGAGAAGATGAACGACATCAGGCTCTCCGGGTTCACGAGAATCGGGAGGCTCGGGTCGCGGACGCCGTTCGCGTCCAGGCCGAGGACGCGGTTGTAATTGTCCTCGTGTCCCTCGCCGAAGCCCTCCTGCGTGGCGATCGCCCAGAGGTTGCTCCAGGCGTCCCACGTGCCCTCGTTGCACTCGATCTCGTAGGCGAGCTTTCCGCTGGCGTAGGTCGAGGAGGCCTTGATGAGGTCGTACTGGAGCGAGTCGCCGCCGAGGTAGGCCTCGCCGAAGTGCTCGTCGGCGCGCTCCTGCGTCTGGTAGAGTCCCCAGTACTGCCCGTTGATGAAGAGGTTGTAGTAGCGGCTGCGCGTGTAGGGCTGGCCCATGTCGCGCTGCGAGTCGCGCGCGAAGACCTCCGTGACGAACGTGTCCATCGTGAGGCCCGCGTTCGCCCACGAGAGGTTCTGCGAGGTGCGCAGGTCAAACTTGTCGTATTCGCCGATCTCCTCCTTCAGCTTGCCCTCGCCGTTGGGCGAGAGCTTCTCGCCCGGGAACAGCTTGGCCGACAGGCTGCTCTCGCCGTATTCGCTGCGGAAGAAGAGGCGCAGCGAGTGCTTCGGCCAACCCGTGTTTCGGCTGTTGCCGCCGCGGATGCGGAGCCCGGCGGGGAGCGAGAACTCCTCCGCGGCGCCCGTCGGATCGAATCCCTCGAGCATCGCCTGGCGCTCCCACTCGCGTCCCTCTCCCTTCGGGTTGACGTAGATGCCGGTCGAACTGTTGAAGAGATTCTCCGGGTCGACCACGATCGAGATCGTCGCGATCGAGTTCGTGAAGCCGCGCAGCAGGCGGTCGCGGTCGTCGCCGTTCACGACGCCCTGGTCGAGCCCGTAGAGCAGCACCTGGCTTTTCCGCTCCTTGGTGTTCGGGAACCAGGGCACGACGTCCGGCGCGTATTCCGCCGTGCGGCCCGGCGCCGTCGTCGAGCGGCCCTGCGAGAGGATGTCGTCGAGGAAGAGGTAGGTCGCGGACGTGTCGAACTGCAGGATCGACCCGACGATCGGCACGGCGGCGCGGACGACGGTCGTCCTCTCGACGCGGATCGGGCCCGTGTAGAGGGTCGAGCCGGTCGTGGGCGACGTGCCGTCGAGCGTGTAGTAAATGTCGGCGTTCGGCATGTTGGAGCAGACCAGCTCCAGGTCGAACGCCTGGGTCTTCCAGCCGTGGGGCACGGAGAAGTAGACGGTCGGCGTGAGCTCCCACCAGCCCTCCGAGACGTTCGGCGCGCCGGGCGTCGCGGTCCTCATGTAGACGTTCGTCGCGGTCCCGGCATACGGACCGTAGCTCACGATGCCGGGCCCGTAGGAGACGCCCTTGATCTGCTTCTTGTCCTTGAAGTCGATCTTGTCCACGACCTTGACCTTGCTTCCGTCGGGCCGGGCGAGCTGGACGAGGTCGCCGCCGGAGGAGAGCTTCAGGACGGAGAACGCCTCGTCCGGGCCGTATTCCGACGGATCGATATGCAGCTTGTCGAGCCACACGATCTTGTAGCCGCCGGCGGGGATCAGGCAGGAGCCGAGGATCGTCGCCTTCGTCTCCTTGCCCTTTTTGTCGTTGTCGGAGAGATACCAGCCGGTGGCGTCGATGTCCTGCGACGAGCCGTTGTAGAGCTCGATCCAGTCCATCTCGGCGATGCCCAGGCCGCTCGTGATGCCGCCCTTGTCGACGGACGGGTTCGACGCCATCGCCTCGGTGATCCGGACGAGGTCGTAGGGATGGACCGCCTTCGGAAGGGACGCGACGGGAACCGCGATGTCCGCGAAGGGCGCGAGGAACAGCGTGGCGGGTCCGTCGAGTTCGTAGCCGCCGGTCGCCTCGAACGCCACGACGACCGACGAGCCGGACGCGACCGCGTAGACGCCGCCCTCGCCGGGATCGACCGGGACGCCGTTCGCCGTCACGGACAGGATCGCGAGGCCTTCCGGCATCGCAGGGAACGTCAGGGCGACGGAGTCCTGCCCCGTTCCCGCCACGAGCGAAGAGACCTCGAAGTTGTCGCCGAGCATCCCGACGTAGTTGAAGTCGCCGGCGCCCGCGGCGACGGGAAGCGCGTCGGTTCCGCCCGCGGAAAGAACGGCGCCGCCCGCCTCGTACCGGACGGCCAGCTCGCCGCCCGCAAGCGTCGCGACCGCCCGGAGGGAGACCGCGGTGCCGTCGACGGCGGGCGTCGCGCCGCCGAGTTCGCGCCAGACGTTCGTCGGGCCGTCGGGATCCTTCGCCCAGGCGTAGTAGCGCGCCGCGCCGACGGCGTTCTCCGCGACCGCAAGACCGGCCTTCGCGGACGGATCGAGCGGCGCGAGCCGGTCGACCGGGGCGATCGCCGAGATCGAGACGGTCGAAAGGAAGGTGACCGACGCGGACTCGGTAGCGGTGCGCCCCGTCTCGGGCACGAACGCAAGCATCGCGCCGTCGACCGCGCTCACGTCGAGCGAACGGCGCGCGGCGACGAGCGTCGCGCCGGCCGTTCCGGTCCACGTCCCGTTGCTGGCGACGAGGACGTCGGAGCCGTCGGACGGCCACGAGGAAAGCGAGGCGACGCCCGCGTCGAACCAGAGCCCTTCGTCCGACGCGGAGGCCGGACCGGCGAGCTCGCCCGCGACGAGGAGAACGGACGGCAGAAGGGCCTTGGCGCCGTCGTTGGAAAGGAAGTTCGCATTCTTCTGCGTCGCGTAGTCGGCCGCGATCCAGTCCGCGTCCGGCACGAACGCGCCGAGGCGCACCTCGTCCATCTCGCCGTTGACGCGGCGTCCCTTTCCTGCGGCGTCGGAGGACGAATACTCGTCCTGCGTCGAGCAGCCGATGCCGATATCCGTGTTTTCGTGCGCCACCTGCTCGTTGCACTCCACGGTCTCGAACAGGGCTCCGTTCAAGTAGAGGTCGGCATACTGCTTCCCGGCCGCGGAATCCCAACGCCAGACGACGTCGACCTTCTTCCAGGCGTTGTCCCTCGCGCTGAGAGTCTGTCCGAGCTTTTTCTCGTTGGACGAATTCCTGTAGGTCGTCGATCCGGCGTGGACGCGCATGATCGTCGGCGGGGTGCCGCTGTGGAACAGGAAGCCCCATCCAACGCCTTTCTCCCCCTTGCGGCGGCTGACGAGATAAGACCACGGGACGTCGCCCATCGCGCGGAACCAGAACGAGGCGTGGAAGTCGGTGCCGAGAGCGTCGGCGGCGGCCTTCGCCGTCCCGTTCGTGGCGGGCACGCGGATGGCGGGGGCGTGGTCGTTGCCCGGCGCGATGCGCCAGGCGCCGCCGACTACGCTGCCGGAGGCGGTCTCGCCAGTCGGCGTGGTGCCGTGCAGTCCGTTGGTCGTCGAGTCGTGGATCGTGACGGGATTCGTGTCGGTGGCCGAGTCCTTCTCGTTCAGGTGCCAGACGCCGGTGTAGACGCCCCAGGGATTTTCGGAACAGACGGTCTTGCCGGAGACCTCGGCGCCGTAGCACATGGCGAACTGCGTTCCGTTCGCCATCGAGGGGAGCCGGACCCAGGCAAGCGACGTGCCGGCCGGATTCCACGTGTCGATCTCGAAGGCGAGCGGGGTGCCGTCCGCCGCGACGAAGCAGAGGTCTCCGCCGTCCTGCAGGCGGAGGTCGCGGTATCGGAATCCGGGGATCGCGCCCTCGGAGATCCGCACGAGGACCGGGAAGTCCGTGAGCGTCGCGGATCGGGCCGTTCCGTTGGCGTTCGTGTAGCCGGAGACCGTGAACGTCACGGCGTGGTCGAAGCCGGGGGGCACGGCGTCGGCCGCCGTGGCACGGGACGGAAGGCCGAGCGCGAGGAGGAGGAGAAGAAGGGATGCTTGTTTCATGGGAAGTCTTCCGGGCGGGTGGAACGTGGAACGGGCCGGGCTGAAAAGGACGGAATGCGACAAAAGGGGGTCCGGGCGACGCGTTCCATTATAGCGCAGGCGAGGAGAAAAGGAAAGCCACTTTCCGCTTCCCGCGTCGCGAAGGCGATCGCGGGGGCTTGCCGGGGCGGGGCGGACGGGCGTAGAATCCGCGCCATGGACACCGACAACCGCCTCTACTTCACCTTCCCCGACGGCGCGCGCCGCGCCGTCACGCTCTCGTTCGACGACGGCACGGTCCACGACCGCCGCCTCGTCGAGGCCTTCAACCGCCACGGGCTCAAGGCCACGTTCAACCTCGTCCCCGGCCGCTTCGGGCGCGACGGCGTCGTCTCGCGCGACGAGGTCGCCACGCTCTACGCCGGCCACGAGATCGCCTCCCACGGCTGGATGCACCTCAATCTCGACCGGCTCGACCCCTACCGCCGCCTCGCCGAGATCCGCGACGGCCGCGCCGCGCTCGAGGACCTGCTCGGCCGGCCCGTCCGCGGCTTCGCCTCGCCCTACGGCGCGCACGGCGACGCCGCCGTCGACGCGATGCGCGAGGCGGGCGTCGCCTACGCGCGCACCGCGGGCTCGTCGAACGACGCGCGCTGGCCCGTCCCCGACCTCCTGCGCTGGACGCAGGTCTCGCACGAGCGCCGCGCGCTGTCGCTCGTCGAGGGCGCGCTCGCCAAGGACGGCTGGGGCGGCACGCTCAACGCGCTCGCGCTCTGGGGCCACGGCTACGAGTTCGAGGGCCGCTGGGACGACCTCGAGGCGCTCTGCGCCGCGCTCGGCGGCCGCGAGGGCGTCTGGTACTGCACGAACATCGAGCTGGCCGACTACGCCGTCGCCTGCGCGTCCGTCGTCTCCACGCTGGACGGCACGATCGTCCGCAACCTCTCCGCCACGACCGTCCACGCCTCGTGGGGACCCGACCACGGCGCCGGCGAGGGCGCGGTCTCGTTCACGCTCGCGCCCGGCCAGGCGCTCGACCTTAGAACCCTCGGCACGTCCTCCGCCCCGCCCCACCCCGATCCGGTCGTCCGGATCCTTTCGACCGGGAAACACGGGGAAGACGGAAACAAGGCCGACGCCGCGGACATTCAGCATTCAGCATTCGGCATTCAGCATTCCGGACCGGCCGGGAGGCCGGTCCTGTGCTGGCCCGGCTTCCGCCGCAAGGCGGTCACGTTCTCCTACGACGACGGGGTCCGCAACGACCGCCGGCTCGTGGAGCTGCTGAACCGCCACGGCCTGCGCGGGACGTTCAACCTCAACTCCGGCAAGCTCTCCGCCGACGACGCGGGCGACGACGCGTGGAACGTCCGCGCCCGCGAAGTCGCCTCGCTCTACGCGGGGCACGAGGTGGCGGTGCACGGGCTCCGCCACGAGTCGTGGAACGTCACGCTCCCGGCGGTCGCCGCCGCCGACATCGCGCGCGACCGCCTCGCGCTCGAGGCGCTCGCCGGCCACCCGGTCGAGGGCTCCGCGTATCCCTGCGGCCTGCACTCCAAGGGCCCGGCGGCCGACTCCGCCCTGCGCGCGCTCGGGATCGTCCACGCCCGCGTGGTCGCGTCGCGCGACGACTTCGCCGTGCCCGGGGACTTCCTCGACTGGAATCCGACGATGCACCATAACCGGCCCGACGCCGCGGACCTCGCGCGCCGGTTCCTCGACGCCGCGGACGCCCCCGCCGCCGAGCCCTCGCTCTTCTACGTGTGGGGCCACTCCTACGAGTTCCGCACGGAGGAGGACTGGGCGAAGATGGACGCGCTCTGCGCGCTCTTCGGCGGCCGCGACGACGTCTGGGCCGCGACGAACGTCGAGATCTGCCGCTACGTCCTCGCCTTCCGCGCGCTGCGCGGCTCGCTCGACGGCCGCATCCTCGAGAACCCGACCGCGTTCCCGCTCTGGCTCGTCGCGGACGGGAGGCCGGTCGTCCTGAAGCCCGGCGAACGCCTCGTCCGGGAACCGGAATCCTAGTGCGGCTCCACGCGTTTTTGCCTTGACTTGGCGTTCGGCCCGCATGGTATGATTCCCGGCAACCCCCACCCCCGCCCATGGACCTCGAACCCCTCGCCGGCGGCGCCGGAATCTGGTCGATCCTCCCGCCGATCCTCGCGATCGTCCTCGCCCTCCTCACCAAGGAGGTCGTCTTCTCCCTGTTCATGGGCGTCTTCGCCGGCATCGGCATCTACGCCGCGGCCGCGCCGCTCCCGGCGGCCGACGTCCCCGTGGCGATCGTCTCGCTCGTGCGCGGCAGCATCGGCGACGGCGAGCACCTCTCCGTCCTCGTCTTCGCGTTCTTCATGGGCCCGCTCATCGCCGCGATGACGCGCGCCGGCGGCGCGCAGGCGTTCGGGCGCTGGGCCGCCGAACACCTGCGCAGCGCGGTCGGCGCGCAGCTCGCGACGGTCGTCTTCGGCCTGCTCTTCTTCGTCGACGACTACTTCAACTGCCTCACGATCGGCAACGTGATGCGCCCCGTGACGGACAAGTTCCGCGTCTCGCGCGAGAAGCTCGCCTACTTCACGGACGCCACCGCCGCGCCGATCTGCATCATCGCCCCGATCACGACCTGGGCCGCCTACATCGTCTCGATCTACGCGGACAACGTCCCGGGCGTCCCCGGCATGACGGCGTTCCTCCGCGCGATCCCGTTCAACGTCTACTCGATCCTCTCCATCGCCATGGTCCTCTGGCTCGCCGTCCGCCGGGACGGCGACTTCGGCCCGATGGCCGCGGCGGAGGCCCGGGCGCGCGCGGGCGACCCCGCCGGCGCGGCGGCGGCCGAGACGCGCGAGGAGGCGCTCGACCCCTCGGTCGTCTCGCCGCGCGGGACCGTCTGGGACCTCGCCGTCCCGGTCGCGGTGCTCGTCGTCTCCGGCATCGCGCTGATGCTCTACCTCGGCGGCTACTGGGCCGCGCCCGCCGAGGGCGCGAAGCCCGCGACGGTCTTCTCCGCGATCGGCGACACGCAGGCCGCCCTCTCCTTCGCGACGGCCTCCTTCCTCGGACTCGCCGCCGCGTTCGCGCTCTACGTGCCGCGCCGCGTCGTCTCCTATCGCGAGTTCTTCGCCTGCATCCCGGCGGGCATCCGGATGATGGTCTCGGCGCTGATCATCCTCGCCCTCGCCTGGACGCTCTCCGCGATCTGCAACCGCCTGCTCGGCATCGACGACTTCCTCTCCGACGCCGTCAAGGGCGGCGCGGACGCCGGCGTCCTGCCGCTCTGGATCCTCCCGGCGGCGCTCTTCCTGCTCGCGGCCCTGATCGCGTTCTCGACCGGGACCTCGTGGGGCACCTTCGGCATCCTCATCCCGATCGCGGTGGCAGTCTGCAACAAGGTCGACCCCTCGCTCAACGCGCTCGTGCTCTCCTCGATCCTCTCCGGCTCGGTGATGGGCGACCACTGCTCGCCGATCTCGGACACGACGATCCTCTCCTCGACGGGCGCGCAGTGCCGCCACATCGACCACGTGCGGACGCAGCTGCCCTACGCGCTGCTCGTCGGCGCCGTGAGCGCCGTCGGCTACGTCGTCGCGGGCCTCTCGCGATCGCTGCCCTACGCCGCGTCGGCGGGGCTCACGCTCGCGATCTCCGCCGCCCTGCTCCTCGCGGCGCTCGTCGCGCTCCCGCGCGCGTTGCGCCGCCCCCGCGCCGGGTAAGCGCGCGACGAAATTCGCTTGGTCGCGCGGGGGCCTTCTGCTATACTCGCGCGCAACCGGACTCCCCTCCCCTTCCCCTCCGACCATGAAGAAGAAACCCTCCCGCACCGACTGGTTCACCGAAGCCCGCTTCGGCATGTTCATCCACTGGGGCCTCTACGCGATGCCCGCCCGCCACGAGTGGGTCCGCCACAACGAGCAGCTCTCCAACGAGGACTACCAGAAGTACTTCGACCGCTTCGACCCGGACCTCCTGGACGCGAAGGAATGGGCCCGCGCCGCCAGGCGCGCCGGGATGAGGTATCTCGTCATCACAACGAAGCACCACGAGGGCTTCTGCCTCTGGGACTCCAAGTTCACCGACTACAAGGCGACCAACACCCCCGCGAAGCGAGACCTCCTGCGCGAGATCGTCGACGCCTTCCGCGCCGAGGGCCTCCGCATCGGCTTCTACTACTCGCTCCTCGACTGGCACCACCCGGAGTTCCCGATCGACCCGAAGCATCCGCTGCGCAACCGTCCCGCCGCCGAGATCGCGGAGATGAACCGCCACCGCGACGTCCGCAAGTACGCCAAGTACATGCGCGACCAGGTGACGGAGCTGCTCACGCAGTATGGCAAGATCGACATCCTCTGGTTTGACTTCTCCTACGCGAAGGACGAGCACAACGGCACGCGCGGGAAGGGCCGCAAGGACTGGGAGAGCGAGAAGCTCGTGAAGCTCGTGCGCAAGCTGCAGCCCGACATCATCCTCGACAACCGCCTCGACCTGCCGGAGGCGGCGGACATCGTGACGCCCGAGCAGTTCCAGCCCGAGCATCCCCCGCGTCGGCCCGACGGCTCGATCGCCCCCTGGGAGGGCTGCCAGACCTTCTCCGGCTCGTGGGGCTACCACCGCGACGAGGCGACGTGGAAGAGCGAGAAGCAGTGCGTCGAGATGCTGATCCGCCACGTCGCCCGCGGCGGCAACCTCATCATGAACGTCGGCCCCACGGCTCGCGGCTACTTCGACCACCGCGCGATGGCGCGCCTCGACGCCTTCGCGAAGTGGATGGACCGCAACGCGCGCTCCATCTACGGCTGCACGATGGCGCCGGAGGCGTTCAAGGAGGCCGACGGCACCCGCTACACCTGGAACCCGAGGACGAACCGCCTCTACGTGCATATCCTCGACTGGCCCTTCCAGCGCCTGCACCTGCCGGGCCTCGCGGGCAAGGTCGCCTACGCGCAGTTCCTGCACGACGGCTCGGAGCTCTCGTGGTTCGAGAACGGACACGCCACCTGGAACAGCGAGGACCTGCCCGCCGGCACGCTCACGCTGCGCCTCCCGGTCGTGCAGCCGGACATCGTCGTCCCGACCGTCGAACTCTTCCTCAAGTAGAACACCCCAACCCGCGAACCGCCATGGCCAACGAACTCGACGAAACCACCGGTCCCGTCCGCAGCGAAGGACGCGACGTCCACGTGATCGACAAACAGATCCCCGTCCGGGTCGGCTGGGGCTCGACCCTCTTCGAGGTCCTGCTCTGGGTCTGCGGCATCCTGCCCGGGCTGGTCTTCCTCTTCATGAAGATCTCCGCGCGCAACTACCTGCAGCGCCTCCAGCAGAAGCTGCAGCAGGACGCCTCGCAGATCGACAACTACCTCGAGCAGCGCGTGCAGATCCTGCAGAACGTCGCCCCGCTCGTCGAGAAGGCGATCGACCTGGACAAGGACGTGATGAAGGCCGTCGCCGCCTACCGCGGCGGGCGCGCGCCGGAGGGCACGCCGACGGGCGACGCGCTGCGCAACCAGGTGGCGGGCCAGGTGGACTCCATCTGCGGCCGCCTCTTCCCGCAGGTCGAGGCCTACCCCGAGCTCAAGGCGCACCAGGCGATCGCCGACGCGATGCAGCAGAACTCCTACCTCCAGAAGGAGATCACCGCCGCGCGCACGCTCTACAACGACACCGTGGCGCAGTGGAACGCGGACATCTTCCGCTGGCCGACGAAGATGATCGTCGCCGCCCGCGCCGGCTACACGACGCGCATCCCGTTCACGGCCTCCGCCGAGACGCGCGAGCGCGCCCGCGGCACGTTCTTCTAGCGCCCAGTCCCCGTGGTCGAGGACGTCTACGAGCCCCTGGACCTGTGGCGGCGCGAGCTGCGCGACGCCCACCGGAAGAACGTCGCGGAGCGCTTCGAGGCGCTCGTGGCGGAGTCCGGCGTGGACGAGAAGGAGAACAAGCGCCTCGTCGCGGAGGTGCGCCGGCTCGAGAAGGAGCTCGAGAGGGAGAAGTCGCGGCTCTCGTCGCGCACGCTCCTGCGCAACCTCGCGCTCGCGCTCGCGATCCTGGCCGCGGGCGTCGTCGCGGTCTTCGTCGCCGCCGCCGTGCGCGAAGGGCGCGCGCCGAACGCCGAGAGCGCCTGGACGATGCTCGGCGGCTCGCTCGTCTCGGCCGCCTTCTTCGGGCTCTTCGGCAAGGTGCTGCGGCCCGCGGTAAGGGCGCTGCGCGAGTCCGTCGCGCGGCTCGGGAGCGCGCTCGACGCGGCCGAGGCCGCCGCCTGGGAGCAGATGGAGCCTCTCAACCGCCTCTTCGACTGGGGCCTCCCGGCGGAGATCGCGCACAGGACACTCCCGCGCATCGAGTTCGACCCGCTCTTCACCGCCGGGCGCCTGCGCGACCTGCGCGAGACGTTCGGCCTCGACGACGAGCTGCTCGGCTCGCGGTCCGTCCTCGGCACCGCGAGCGGCGAGATCTCCGGCAACCCGTTCGTCCTCGCCGACACGCTCGCGATGCGGTGGACGACGAAGACCTACCACGGCTCGCTGGACATCTCCTGGTCCGAGCTCGAGCGCGGCGCCGACGGCAAGCTGCACCGCGTCCCGAAGTCGGAGACGCTCCGCGCGTCCGTCGAGAAGCCCTGCCCCGTCTTCGAGAACGAGCGCTTCCTGCTCTACGGCAACCCCGCCGCGCCCGACCTGCGCTTCTCGCGCCTCCCCTCCCCCCTCTCCGGCCGCGAGGACTCGCGCTCGCTGCGCCGCGAGATGGACGCCGAGGTCCGGCGCCTCGAGAAGCGCGCCCGCAAGCTCGACCCGGAGCATCCCTTCACCCTGATGGCCAACCGCGACTTCGACGTGCTCTTCCACGCCGTCGACCGCGACAACCCGGTCCAGTTCCGGCTGCTCTTCACGCCGCTCGCGCAGGAGCAGACCGTGAAGCTGCTGCGCGACCGCTCGCTCGGCTGGGGCGACGACTTCGCGTTCCGCAAGGACCGGATGCTCAACCGCGTCGACCCGGCGCACCTGCGCGAGGCGGAGCTCGACACGCGCCCGGAGCAGTTCCGGTCGCTGGAGCTGGCCGAGTCGCGCCGGCGCTTCAACGAGTTCTGCAACGACTGGTTCAGGCACCTCTACTTCTCGCTCGCGCCGCTGCTCTGCATCCCGCTCTACCAGCAGACGCGCACGCACGCAACCATCTACCGCAAGGCGGCCGACCGCGCACCCTCCGCGCCCGAGCACGAGGCCATCGCGAACTACCACGGCGAGGAGGCGTTCCGCCACCCCGACTGCGCCACGCGCTCGCTCCTCAAGGCCTCGCTGCGCCACCAGGACGGCGGCTCGCAGGTCGTCGAGATCACCGCGCACGGCTTCCGCGCCGAGGAGCGCGTCGACTACGTCGAGAAGCGCGGGGGCGACGGCTTCCTGCACGACGTCCCCGTCGAGTGGACCGAATACCTCCCCGTCGAGCGCACCTCGCCGCTGCACGTCCTCGACGCCGAAGGCCGCTCCCTCCCGCGGCACGAGGCGGAGGCGAACGCCCCCGGCCCCTGGCGCGACGCGCTCCTGCGCTGGAACCCCGCCGGCGCGGGCGTCTGGTTCCACCGCGCGACCGTCTCCCGGCGCGACTAGACGAAGCGCAGGACGCCGAACTTCTCCGGCTGGTGGAAGTCGAGCCGCTCCCCGACGTCGCTCCACGCGCCCCATCGCGGCGAGGGCGTCTCGTCGCCGCAGTGGAAGAAGTTGCCGCGCCACTCGTCGCCGGCGCGCGGCGAGCACGGCGCGGAGGACACCGCGGCGAGAAGCACCAGCGGAATCGAGATCTCCCCGCACCAGTCGAGAGGCCCCGGGAGCGGAGGATCGACGACGCGCGGGAGCGACGTCCGCACCGCGACGCGCGCCATCCATTCCGGCGGCAGCGGCGCCCAGTCCGCGTAGCCGCCCTCCGGCAGGCGCCGCGGGTCGACGATGTAGGACACGTGCAGCGCGCCGCCCGCGTTGACCTCGAAGTTGAAGTGCCCCGCCGCCTCCGCCGGCTGCACGAAGAACTCGACGCAGCTGTCCTTCCAGACCGGGCCCTGCGGCTCGGTCGCGACGCTGCGGACGAAGCGGTCCCCGCGGATGTCGAATCGAACCGCGATCCGTCCGCCGCCGCACAGCGCGCGGAAGCGCACGTCCGGGCGGACGGCGCCGCTGTCGCGATGCCACGCGGCGACGCGCCCCTCCTCCGCCGCCGCCCACGCGGCGCCGGGCTCGCCCGGGCGCGGCGAAGCGTCCGGGAACGGCGCCTCCGCGACGAGGCGCAGCGCGTAGACCGGGGCGCTCACTGCACCGGGATGTCGTAGACGGCCGATTGCGTCCGCGCGGCCGGGGCGGCCGCCGGGGCCGCGTCCGGCGCCGCATCGTCCGCGGCATCGTCCGCGCCTCGCGAGCGCACGACGCTGAGGCGGTCCGGCGCGAGGATCGTGAACTCCACGCCCGCCTTGTCGAGCTGGTCGACGAAGTAGGCGAGGAACTGCTGCATGGAGGGCGTGATCTGCACGCCCGCGCCGAGCGCCTCGCCGTTCGCCGTGACGACGAGCCCGATCGGCGTCCCGTCCGTGCGCTCCGCGAGGACGTCGCGCAGCGCGGCGATCGTGCGGACGCGGCGCCCCTCCTCGAAGACCGCGAGGCGGATCGTGTTGCCGTCCGGACGGAACGAGGCGGGCGTGCAGACGATCTCCGTGTCGCGCTTCGAGAAGTCGAGGTCGACGAGGGCGACGATCACGGAGTCCGTCCCCTCGAGCTCGGCGGGGACGGTCCAGCGCGACTGCGTCGCGATCGGCGTGAAGAACTTGGGCGGCGCGCCGTCCTTGCCGCGGGTGTCGACGCCGGGGGCCGCGCAGCCCGCCGCAAGGAGGGAGAGAAGGATGGGGACGATCTTGGCTTTCATCGTGGTGAGCGGTTGGAGGTGAGAGGTTAGGAGGGCGGGGATTCGAAGAAGAGGCAGCAGCGGGCGCGGCCGCAGACGCCGGCGGAGGCCGGATCGCGCGGGGCGCCGCGGGGCTCGGGCTCCGGGGCGAGGCCGAGCGAGCAGCAGAGGGCGCGCCCGCAGGGGCCGAGCCCCCCGGTCGCGCCGGCGATGGCGCGCGGGGAGAGCGCGCGGACGGCGACCGTCGTCTGGAACTTCTTCCCGAGCGTATCGGCGAGCGGGCGCAGGTCGACGAACCCCGCCACGGCGACCGTCATCGTCAGGCGCTCGCGCCGGAGGGAGAAGCGGAAGCGCGCGACGACGGCCTCGCGCCCCTCGTCGGCGAACCACTTGCGGAACAGGGCGCGGACGCGGACGAGGGCCTCGTCGTTGCCGCGCGCCCGCTCGGCGTCGGTCGACGTGGCGGCGGAGACGAACTCGCAGGGCAGCGCGCAGGGCGGCGCGGCGCCCTCGCGGAGGCCTTCGAAGCGGGCCGGCTCGAGCAGTCCGCCCTCGCGCACCAGGCACAGCGTCCCCGGGGCGGGAACCCCGCGGCCCTCCGCGAAGGGCGCGGCGGCGGCGGTGCCGTCGCCGAGCGAAAACTGCGCAATCGTCCCCATGCCCGCGAGTATACCAGAGCGCCCGCCCGAGGCGCAACCGGGCTTGCGGGCGCAAGAGGCGATATGCTAGACTCCGCGCCCAGACGGAACCGCGCGACCATGCGGCCGTCCGACCGAAGGACCGAACGACCATGAAACCCGACACCATCTGCATCCAGGGCGGCTGGAAGCCCAAGAACGGCGAGCCGCGCCAGCTCCCCATCTACCAGTCCACGACGTGGCGCTACGCGACGAGCGAGGAGATGGGCAAGCTCTTCGACCTCGAGGCGTCCGGCTACTTCTACACGCGCCTGCAAAACCCCACCAACGACGTCGTCGCCGACAAGATCCGCGAGCTCGAGGGCGGCGTCGGCGCCGTGCTCACGTCCTCCGGCCAGGCCGCGAACTTCTACGCGATCTTCAACATCGCGCAGGCCGGCGACCACGTCCTCTCGACCGCCGCGATCTACGGCGGCACCTCCAACCTCTTCACCGTCACGATGAGGAAGATGGGCATCGAGGTGGAGCTCGTCGACCAGGACCTCCCGGAGGAGGAGCTCGCGAGGAAGTTCCGCCCGAACACGAAGGCCGTCTTCGGCGAGACGCTCACGAACCCCGGCGTCCGTGTCCTCGACCTCGAGAAGTTCGCCCGCCTCGCGCATTCGCACGGCGTGCCGTTCATCGTGGACAACACCTTCCCCACCCCGATCAACTGCCAGCCCTTCAAGTGGGGCGTCGACATCGTCACGCACTCGACGACGAAGTACATGGACGGCCACGCCTGCCAGACGGGCGGCGTGATCGTGGACTCCGGAAACTTCGACTGGGACGCGCACGCGGACAAGTTCCCGGGCCTCACGACGCCGGACGAGTCCTACCACGGCCTCACCTACACGAAGAAGTTCGGCAAGCAGGGCTACACCGTGAAGCTCGTCGCGCAGCTCATGCGCGACCTCGGCGCGCAGGCCTCGCCCTTCAGCGCGTTCCTCCTCAACCTCGGCCTCGAGACGCTCCACCTGCGCATGCCGCGCCACTGCGCGAACGCGCTCGCCGTCGCGAAGTTCCTCCAGTCCCGCCCCGAGGTCGAGTGGGTCAACTACCCCGGACTCCCGGACAACAGGGACCACGCGCTCGCGCAGAAATACATGCCGAACGGCACCTGCGGCGTGATCGCCTTCGCCGTGAAGGGCACGCGCGAGGACGCCGGCCGCTTCATCGACCGCCTCAAGTTCGTGAGCATCGAGACGCACGTCGCGGACAGCCGCACCTGCGTCCTGCACCCGGCCTCGCACACCCACCGCCAGCTCTCCTCGCAGCAGCTCAAGGAGGCCGGCGTCCCCGAGGGCCTCATCCGCCTATCCTGCGGCATCGAGGCCGCCGAGGACATCATCGCCGACCTCGAGCAGGCCTTCGGCTAGCGCGACCGCGATCTCGGGACTCGGCAGGGAAACGACACGATGGCCGACAAGACCAGGACCTTCGCGGCCCGCCCGTCCGCTCGCGCCACGACGGCGCCTTCGCCCGCCGGCGGACAGGCGCGGAAGGGCGCGGCGGCGCTGCCGTTCGCGGTGGACCGGCGCAAGCCGGGAAGTCTCGTCGACCAGCTCGCCGACGGGCTCCGCCAGGCGATCCTCTCCAACTTCTGGAAGCCCGGCGAGGCGCTGCCGACGCTCGACCGCCTCGCCTCGGCCGCCGGCACGTCGCTGCGCATCCCGCGCGAGGCCGTCGCGCGGCTCAAGGCCGAGGGGCTCGTCGACCCGCGCCCGGGGCTCGGCTGCATGGTCACCGGTGCCCGTCGCGCGCGCTGGCGCGGGCACGTCCTCTTCGTCCTCCACGACGCCGAGGGCTCCTACTACGCCAACGTCTTCGCCGGCGTCCTGCAGGAGCGGTTCGTCCGCGCCGGCTACCTCTTCACGCGCGTCTCCGCCTCCGACGGCCGCGCCGGCGCGGACCGCGGCGCGCTCGACGCCGCGCTCTCGCAGAGCGTCACCCTCGCGGTCCTCTTCTGCCCCGGTACGCCGCGCACGGCGCGCCTGCTCGATTCGCGCGGCGTGCCGTTCGTCGAGATCGGCCGCGCGCCGTCCGGGCTCCGCGCGGCGAAGGGGTTCGTCCGCTTCGACCGCGAGGCCGCGCTCGCGGACTTCGCCGCGCACTGCCGGGAGCGCGGCGCGCGGCGCGTCCTGCAGGTCTGCTTCCGCGGCGGCGAGGGCGACGCCGACGCCGGCCGCGCGCTCGCGGCCGAGGGCGTCCGGCTCCGCCGCCTCGCGTTCCCCGCGCCGCCCGGCCCGGGGCGGATCGAGGCGATCCAGCGCCTCGCCCTCGAGGGCTTCTCCCGGCGGCTCGCCGCCGGCTGGCGCCCCTCGGAGGACGTCCTGCTCTTCACGGACGACTTCCTCGCCTCGGGCGCGCTCGCGGCGCTTTCCGCCGCCGGCCTCCGCGCGCCGGAGGACTTCCGCGCGGTCTCCTTCGCCAACGCCGGGTTCGGCCCCGTCTATCCCCGGGCCCTCACGCGTCTCGAGATGGATCCCCGCGCCCACGGCGCCGCCGCGGCCGACCTCCTGCTCGGCTTCCTCGACGGCCGCCCGATTCCCCCGGACGCCGCGATCCGCTCGGTCTACCGCCGGGGCGAGACATTCTAGCCCGCGTCCCCCTCGGCGACCGTGGCGGGGTGGCGGCCCGCCACCCCGCCACGGTCGCGTGCGAGTCGGCCGTATGGCGGCGCGTGGCTTCGCCGCGCCGCCCGCACCGCTCCGAAGCGCCGGACGGT